>Ga0307507_10000083_pt1 | contig 146025 bp, 75 predicted proteins | sample 7_EM_MG_FD_207223 | JGI IMG/M metagenome (GOLD analysis project Ga0307507, IMG submission 207223) | Populus trichocarpa ectomycorrhiza microbial communities from riparian zone in the Pacific Northwest, United States - 7_EM | ecosystem: Host-associated > Plants > Roots > Unclassified | place... | reverse complement strand
TTAGTATTGCGTATATAGCCTATATACTTAACCTTGCTGTGTTAATTCTGCTTCCCCTATATTATTAATATAATTATACACAGCGCTAACTCGTTTAGTTTAGGCCCTTTATTCTTTAGTTTAATAAGAATAAGGTTAGCAAGCTAAATATCCCATCTACTTTTACCCTAGGTAACGGTAGTATGGCCTAAGTAGGTTAGAAAATGGCAGCCGTATAGGCTAAATAGGGTATATACGAACCTAATAAATACTTGGCCGTAGTTTAAAGGTAAGACTTAATTAAGCCTAGCTTCTTAGAGCCTGTCTCCTAGTACTAAGTAATCGCCTTTTTAAGCCCTTTAATGTTGTAGCCGCTAGTAATTATAAATAGGCCTTAATTAATAAAGTTAACGTGTTAAATCTAGTTCTTGTTATAGCGGATACTGTCTAGTACCGCTAAGAGCTTCGCCCCCCGTAGTGGCTGCAAGGTCTTACCTTTTGACTGCCATGTATAGAGCTTAGTAATAGCGGAGATGTAGCTATTTATAACTAAGTATTGGACTATTTTATTAAATAGAGCGTCTAGGGCCTCCTTGTCCTATATCTCTTCCTTTATAGCTTCCTCCCCTACAGCTGCCTTTCCCCCTAGCGGCCCTCCTACGGTTATCTTCTGCCTCTTCTTTGCCCGCTCGCTATCTTTCCACATCTCTTTTTATTTTAACTTCTGTTTTTAATAGCTAGCGGCCCGCGATTCTTAATTAATAACTTACTGCTCTAAAAATAAGTAAAGCTTATCTTTTATTACCCAGGCGCTATCCGTATTGCCTTTTAATCTTGCATACTAGTCTTCCCACTTTTTCTACTTTGGCTTGTACGCCCTTATAGTATTCTTTAAGCGCTGGGCCTTATAAATATCCTATAGCCGTGCTATCTGGGCCTTGAATTTGTTCTGGAGGCTATAGGGGGAGGAAGCTGGGGGGGCTTCCGTAGTGGACTATAGGGTAAGAAGATTCTTAAGAGACTCCATATCCGTAAGAGGCAAGGGGGTAGACGTATAAGCGCGGCATAGGTAAATAACGCGTAAATATTAATAGAGAAGGAGAAGAAGAGGGCTCTATATTATAGAATTAGAATTATAGTAGGCCTTTCTATATAAAATCAGAAGCCCTACGCGAGCTAGGAGCCAGCGCGGGCACGAGAACAGTAGAGGGTTGGAAAATGGGATTATTAAGGCAACGGTAAGGTTAATGGCGCGTGATAAGGACCTCTATACTAACCTAGTACTAACCTAGGCCTTAAAGACGCGTTGAAAAAGTAGGGGCCACCACCAAAGGGGGGGGGTGATATTTGAACGATATGTCGCAGACCTTAGGGGGTCGTGCGTAACCTGAGGTTACGCCAAGCCTAACCCCGACCTCTGATACCTAGGGGCCTACAATTAACCAGGAGGGGCCGTCGCCTTTCACATCTACTGTAGTAGTTTTACTGTTAGGAAATTGTGCAAGCATAGTAAAATATGTTCTCTATATGGACTATATGCTAACGCATCACTAATTATATCCTATGTATGTTAAGTATTAACTTACCTATTATCCCTTAACCTGCTGGCGTCCATGGAGTATATGGTCTGTGCAGAACACCCAAATCCAAACAACGCGTACAGTTGATTACGTTGATCTAATTGGCCAATTCTTATCGATAACGAATGGACGAATTTCAGCGGGTTAAGGGATAGGTTCTCAGGTGGAGAAGATGACCGAACAGACGTGTAGGATAGAATACGTCATCTTGAGAGTTCAAGTAGGAAACTCTAAATTATTTGCAAAGTGTACGGAAGCGGTTTTGTGGCTTATTCGTGGCGTATTCGTGGCGCAGGGGGGCCAGGAACTTTTGACCGCTACCTCCGTATATAGAAACCATAGCAGCTTGACCTTCTAGAAAAGTCACAACCAATCAAGCATTAGCTATAGTACGGCATAGGAGCCTATTACTGACGGCCTCTCTCCTTCACGTGGACTAATGCTTTACAGGCCCTTGATTGACAGTAAATGTGCCATCAATACCGAGGTTGGCCCAAGATCTCCGCTTATGTCCTACTGCAGGTGGTCCGTGCGGAACACCAGAACCAGAAAGATTAATTTAATCAACTACCATGCCTTCTAATCGTGCTTTCTTTGGTCATAATATCGTCCAACCTACCAAATGCGTCGTTCCTCTAATTCGTAGCAAAAGAACTATCTCCGGAGCTTTAGCGGCTACCTTCGAGCCCTTTGCCAGAGCTTCATATTCCTCATCACAGCTCTAAGATCCTAACGATCTAATTGGCTGGAGCTTATTGATAAGAATAGGACCCAAATCAACGTTGCAAGGGATAGGCTTCTCTCAGCTTCAAAACTCATCCTTCTCTCGGATAAAACTTCGAGGTGCATGAGACATGTGAACCTACATGTATACCTAGGTAGTTTTGTTATGAATGGCACGCTTAATACCGCGTTCTCGGTCGAGCTCCGCTTCAGTTCCACAAGACGCCACGACGCGACGACGTGAAGCACTAGTAGCAAGGCTGCCTCAAAAAAGCATATTCAGTTATACCACCCCTCACCACCCTCCCAACCTCCCAGACTAGGCATTCTTTCTCCTCATAAGCTGAAGTGCTGCTTATTTCTCAATCCTCCCTAGTACAAACTTAAAACTATCGTCATAACAACCGTTTTGTCTTCCATAGACTCAATACTTGCATCCTTGCCTCGTCTCCCTCGTCTCCCTCATCTTTCTTTCAACTTCTCACGGATTTCCAAGATGCTCCAGTTCAATTTTCCCATGATATCCGAGAAGCTTCCTTCGTGGCCTGTCAGCACCTTTGCTCTGATATTTTCATATTCCTTGCTTTGTCGTTTTCTCCGCTTTCGCCGCATGAAGCAAAAACATGCCCAGTATCCCTACAAAACACCTGAGTCGTTTGCCAATATGACAGCCGATGATGCCTATGAAATTGCGAAATACACTTTCTCTTTGGAGTTTCCTTTCACTACGGAGAAAGCAGCCCAATTTGCTCTCTTCAGGTTAGTGGTCGTGAGCAAGCCACCCCAACCCCCATTCCCGGTCTTAATAACGAGGAAAACTCCAGGACGTACGGTATTCCATCCATTAGCAAGCTTCTTTGTGAGACCAAACAATTGTCTGAACCAGCGACAGCATCCAAGGTATGTCGCTATTCCTTACAACAGCTTCAGCTCAGAGACATCATCTTTAGAGACTAATCACTGACTACCAGCGCTACGCTGACACTGTCATTCTCATCAATGAATTTATATCAAACCCCCCAACATCGAATCGGGCAATATCAGCCATTTCAAGGATGAACTATCTCCACAGGTTTAGTTACCTCGTTTGTTAGATTCATCCATGCTTAAAGATGCTAGGTGGTGTGGAGGGCTCGTTACATTGACGCTAACTACTATCAGCGTTTACCAAAAGGCAGGCAAAATTAGTAATGATGACATGCTATACACGCTGTCTCTTTTCGTCCTCGAAACTAATCGATGGATCAGGACGTACGAGTGGCGTGCCATGACTCCAATGGAAGTCTGTGCAATGTGCGTAAATAATCCTGTTTTCCTCAGAGGCCCCACTTCATTCCTCTTATAGTAATTTCTTGACCCATGAGTAATAACTCGACATTTATAGGGGCACGCAATGGAAAAACATCGGAGATGCAATGGGTATTTCTTTCACACCTCTCGCTTCCGGTCCTTCTGGCTTCCGCGATGGTCTACAGTTCACAGAGAAACTTCGAGTGTGGTCTAAGGCCTACGAGGAGAAGTTTATGGTACCGGATAAATGGAACAATAAATTAGCCGACGAGACCGTGGCAATACTAGTCTACAATCTTCCAGAATGGCTTAAAGGCCCTGCACGCAAGGTAGTTGCTACTCTCATGGATGAGAGATTAAGGAAGGCCATGATGTAAGTAACTCGATGTAAATGCAACATGAAAACGATCAGAACATCTAATAATGTTTAATTATAGATATCCCACACCTTCTCCTAGCTACACAATGTTCGTTAGTGCTGTATTTGCGGCTCGTAAAATGGTGCTTCGCAATCTTGTGCTACCGCGGCCATACTTCTTACGGTTTAGAGCATTATCAGAGAAACCGGACCAAAAAACAGGACGCTACTATAGGTCGTTCTATGAGATAGAGCCATGGTAAGTGTTGTCCTACTACTAGTATTCAGTCGGACACTCAAGAAGTTGAATGTTAACTTTAGCCATAGGTATATCCAGGAGTCGTTTTGGAACTGCTATGGACCTGAAGCCTGGATTAGATGGATGGCCGGTCGGCCTTATCCAGGCGGTCAGAAGTACAAGTCGCAAGGCTACCACATGTACGAGGTTGGGCCAACACAGATGGATGGCAAAGGCATGGATGCATATGAAGAAACTAGACAGAAACTCTTTGCACAAGGCAGGGGCGCTTGCCCCTTTGGATTTTCTTGAAGAAATTTACTGGCTTAAGCTAAGCAAGAGAGCCGGAATTCTGATAGTTTGGATTGGCTTTTCAAGTTAGATGGAATCGCTTTAGAAAATGACCACAGGCCGTTATGCAATAATACACTCTTTTCAAGAAATGATAATACGGAGGCAGTTTCTCGAGGCGCGTTTGCCCCGAAATGGAATAACCCCAAGTCATGCAGTAAAGCACATTGGCTCAACCCCACACTAAACCATTTAAGGAAATTCCGCTCAACTGAACTTCTCGTCGCAACAACGCGGGCACAATCCAGCAGTGCAACCAAGATGGACAAATCGAATGCATCATCCACTTCGCCTTCCCGCGGTTCAACTCCAAACCCAACCACGGCTTCTCGTTTTACATGTCAAGTTGCTACTGCCGAAGATCTTCTTAAGGAGCAAACTGTTGGACTCGTTCACCTCTCCGATTTCCGCAAGCGCCGCGCCGAAGCACTCGAGCAAAAAGAGAGGGAGAGGCAAGATACAACAATAAGCAAGTCTAGCACACCTGGGGGGTCAGGTACTGCAACACCACGGGACGGGTAAGCTCTTGAGTCCCTTATATTTGGGTTACAGAATGGGACTAATAGTCAAAGTACAGTGCGTCGATAGCTCAGCCAACTAAGAAGAAGCGCAAAGTTGTATCGACAGGAAAGCTGTCTTTTGGACTGGATGAGGATACAAAATCAAATGCATCTATCTCTACGACAACCCGTGAAAATACGCCTGATGGCAGAGCTGGGAGCATTGGGGCTGGATCGGCTTCAGAAAAGGAAACATTAATCCCAAAGAAGCGCCTCGGGCCTAATAGTGGAGTAAAGTTTACTCCAAAAGTCATGACGAAGTCTGCACTCCTCCGCGAAGCTCAAACAAGAGAACAGCTGCGGAAGGAGTTCCTTGCTATGCGAGATGCTGTCAAAGCAACAGAAATACTAATACCGTTTGTCTTCTACGACGGCACCAACATACCTGGTGGTGTGTGTAAAGTCAAGAAAGGAGACCATGTGTGGCTATTTTTGGACAAGGCACGGAAGGTTGGCGCAGAACTTGGTGTTGGAGGGGACAAAAGCCGGAGAGAATGGGCGAGAGTGGGAGTTGACGATCTTATGCTCGTGCGAGGAGAGATCATTATCCCGCATGTAAGCAGCTGGCCCCAACCGTGGTAGATACACAGAATTGCTTATCTGATTTCTGCAATAGCATCATGAATTTTACTACTTCATGGTGAACAAGACCATCGGTTTCAACGGTCCTCTTTTCGACTATTCCGCACAACCTACAGCGGCTACACCCATTTCTACTGAATCAATCCCTGTAGATCCTGATACTTACGACCCACTGGCTCGGCCTGATAAGAAAAAGGACCAGAAGCTTTCCGCTTCCGAATCTGAACTAGAAGGTTTCAACCATGACCCAACCATAACAAAAGTTGTCGACCGACGCTGGTACGAACGTAATAAACATATATTTCCAGCTAGCGTCTGGGAAGAATTCGACCCTGCCAAGGATTATAGCAAAGGCCATCGTAAGGACGCGGAAGGCAATTCGTTCTTCTTCTCATGATCCTCGCCAATGTCACAGGGTTCGAAATTGATACAGGGCGATCTGGGGTTACTCATTCTTATCACTTAGGGATCGGATTCCGGTAGGATAGAATTTCATCTGATTAGACAGGGACATTCTCGTCTATTTCGGGCATTAATCCATTCTATAAATACCACAGTTAAGCTGTTTCAAAATAGTTTACCAGACGCAAACTCAATACTTGTGGGAGATTAGTGGCCAAAGGACAAATGTCTTTTGATAGGAATGACAATATCCCCTATATTTCGTCTTTTACTACAGATTCTTTGAACCCTTTCGACTACCATCATAAAATCAGTGGTTTAACTAGGTGATGTGTGAACACTCGATCCTTGGTGGCTTTCCAGTCGTCTAACATTTGACTATAGCATAGCCAGCAGCGATAGGCACAGTGAAGAGTCATATCGAGAAGTGAAACGGCAAGACTTGTAGATACTTAGCGTTCAGAACGCCATACTCCTCTCGGGCTTAAACCGCCCACTAACCTTTAGCATGCATAATAAGGCTGCCCGGTCCATAAAATATTTATTTCTTGCCTCCGGAACTTTCTTCAGTCTTCTGCTTCTACGTGCTACGCGCTTTGGTTGAACTGCATACTATAACCGCCGCTCGCCTCGTCTTTAACGAAATTGAAGTTATCGGTCGACAGTCCGAAAGGCTTTAGGATACCATTTCCAAGCTGCTTCAACTTCCCCATCATTTCGCCCATCTCTTTCTGCTTAGCTTCTTCAAGCTGCGGCGGCAGAATCCGTAGTGCATCTTGCACAACCTTTTGGTCGAGCAGTGATAGGTTTGGCATCGCAGCAAGCTGCCTGTAGTCTTCCGCAGAACCCTGTAAAGCCGCCCATCCTCCAATCTCTTGCCTCGCTTTTGACCGTCTTAAGAGTGCTTTTGCCCTTATTTTTTGGATGTCGCCTCTGCTCCTCCCGCTTCGTACCAACGCCTCAATCTTTACTGGTGTCTCTTCGTCAACCTCTTCCACTCGTGCGTCCGCTTCTTCTCCTGGTTTCTCATCTTTTGCTGGGGGATTTAGTCGGTCAAGTGCTTCAAGTGCCTCGGTCGCTGCGCTGATTGCGGCTTTCCAGTCTAGTAGTTTAAGGTGACATGCGGCGATGTTACCGTGAAGGACGGCCACGTCGTACTCGAAGTAGGCGGGGCAGGTAGAGAGAGCTTTGAGATAGCCTTGGATTGCAGAGGAATAGTCGCCGCTGCCGAATAAGGTATTTGCTTTCGTCTTCTGTATGTTTGATTCCTTAAGGAGAGACTGACAGGTGAATTAGAACATGGCAGTAGAATGGAAGGCGGGGAAATCGATTTACAGCTTCCTCTTCAGAGGAAAACTGGAGCGTTGATGGCTGCTCGTCTGCTTCGGGTTTCAAGGCATTTTCAGTCTTCTCAGGTTCTGAATGAAATGACGTGGACATGTTTGGAGGTTGTTGAGGTGCACGGTTTCAAGGATGCAGATTTGGGAGGTACATGTAGTGACGTCCAGGCGCATCTTGGCGGTTGTCCAGCACTGTCTAGGTACTCTATTCAATTCTCTTCCATGTATCTTTGCCTTTCCAATTGGTCGTGATTTCTAGCTGGAGTAGCATACATTAATACAGAAATAATGGCTCTTTCGTCAGAGTATGTATGACACCTGTTCATAGAAGTTCATTGAAGATTCTAAACCCCCAAGCCTACCGCCCATTAGGGCCTGCCTTTTTGATATGGATGGTCTTCTCATCGATTCAGAAGACCTCTATACAATTTGCGCAAACGAAGTGCTCCGCGAATACGGCCGTCCAGACCTCCCTTGGAGCATAAAAGCTCAGCTGCAAGGTCGACCAGGGCCAGAGGTGCGTTTATCGTCCTCTCCCCTAACTCTCCACAGCCTTCTCCCTCCTCAAAAGATGCTAATATTCGCAGGCCCAACGAATCTTTCACGCCTGGGCCCAGCTGCCGATTACCCCCACCGAGTTTTACGCTAAGCAAAGCCAACTGCAACGCAAATATTTCCCCAGCGCGCAGCCTCTCCCCGGCGTCCAGGAGTTGCTCTCAAACCTACAGCATGCGCAGCCTCCAGGCATTCATCTTGCGCTTGCCTCATCTTCACACGCCGGCAATTTCCATCTCAAGACCGCACACCTGTCGACTCTCTTCTCAATCTTCACACCACCACATAGGGTACTAGGTGACGATCCGCGCATATCGCCTGGTCGGGGTAAACCTGCGCCAGATATCTACCTGTTGGCATTAGAGACGATCAATGCTAGCTTGAGAGAAAAAGGAGAACGGGAATTGCGGCCGGATGAGTGTCTTGTGTTCGAGGACAGTGTTCCCGGGGTGGAGGCGGGGCGGAGAGCCGGTATGCAGGTTATCTGGTGTCCGCATCCGGAGTTGTTAGAGGAATATAAGGGGCGGGAGAAGGAGGTTCTAGCGGGCTTAACGGGGGAGAATAAGGGAGAGGAAGGGGCTAGTAGCGCAGAGGAACCAGAGGGAAAGAATAAGTCGGGACAACCAGGTAGCGTCGATGACGGTTGGGCACGTTTATTAAAGACTTTGGAGAATTTTCCATATGAAGTGTATGGTATCAAAATACATGTGAATTCCTAGCGCAAGCGCATTGAGAGGTACGGTTAATTAGAGGCACATAACAGAACTTACTGTTTGGTTCGGCTGGCGTAGTGTTACGAGCTCGAGAAGTTTTTATAAGGCACAAATGACAACAAGTTTGTTTTTCTTGCAGGTTTCATGAAGAATGGTTATAAGTACTGATTGTCCTCGGTCTACATCCACAATTGCCCATAGAATAGACGAGGTGCTGTGCGACGTGAGACAGCAATTCGTTCATTACCATTGTCCAGAATGACGCACCGTCTTTTGATACGAAGACATCCTCCAACATTCAAGACGCCGAAACCACCAGAGAGACATTTTTCGTGTCTATTCGACTTCCTGAATCTTAGGCGCCGCAGTGGTCGATGCTTCCTCTGTCTTCTTGGCAGCCTCCGTAGCAGCTTCAGGCTTTTCATCATCGCCTTCTAGCTCCGGCATGTCCTCATCATCGTCATCACTACTATCTTCGTCCGCGTTGGCCATTTCGCCTAAGTCTGGCATACCACCCATGCCTTGGGCTGCACCCAACTTCGAGAAATCAATACCACCAAAGCCGCCATCTCCATCACCGCCCATAGGGTTCATTTTGCTCATATAATCATCATCATCAGGCTGTGCATCCTGCTCATCTTCGTCGACCCACTAAAGGAGGTTAGACTTCAACGCTTGTAGTGGGCCAGGACAACTAACCTTGTCAAAGTTGGTCTTCAAGAAATGCAGCTTCCGCGATTCCTTCAGAAGACGCGGCCAGTATTCCTCCTTTAGCTCCTTCTTTCGTAGAACTAGCTCAATGTCCCGGCCAGTGTGGTGGATCTTGGACTCCTTGGGGTCGATTTCAGCGTAGAACTCCAGTTCAACATGATAGGTGACTTTTTTAGAGGTTGAGGTGCCAGTGAAAGTGAGCTTGGTAGGTTGGAGATCCAGCTTCATTTCCTTCTCTGACACATCAGAGACCATGAGTGTGAGGAAAACGTGATTTTTGGCCGCATCCGTATTGGAGGAGCGCTGGGCCCAGAGCACTTGGTGGCATGTTAGTGGTAACTTGGAAGCACGCGGATTTCGAAGGCTTCTATTTTAAGAACGAAGCTGAAGGCGATACTCGCTGCTTACCTTCCGGGGTGATGGTTTCTGTAGACATGGTGATGTTTCGAAATAGAAGTGAGGTTGAGAGGCTGGGAGCTCCGCTTGCAGAAACACTGTGGGGAGAGCGATGGAGTAGCAGACGTGGTAGATTTCAAAGCAGTTTGCAGTTTGGTGTCGGCGAAGTGGAAGATGGGAGGAGTGCTCAGGCCTGCTGCACCTTTCTACTAGCGCGCGAGGCTGGAAAGATGTTTGTAGAAAGCAATCGAAATGCTGCAGAACTTCGCCCGCTGCTACAGAGGTAGCGGTCCAATGCAGAGATTCAGCCCAACAACAAAACAGAAGCTTGGAGAGATAGTTTCAAGATGCAATGCGCCCTATATTTCGTCTTTGTTGTCGGTACCGTGGAGCCTCACTGTGTGTTTCGTGGAGGTGCTAATTACAATATTGCCCCTCCTCCAAAACGTCAGCCGAGCAGGCGCATTCGCAATACCAACCCAACCTGGACTTCACTACACAAGACAGCCCTGGAAACCCGCCTAGAGCAACAACAACAAGACCTGGCTAATACCCTCAGCACACTCCGAAGCTGCCAGAAACCAACCACCCGCGCTTGAATCTACAACGCTCTGCTCCGCCTGCGCTATTTAATATGGAGACTATCCGTGGTCTCCTCTGGAAACCTACTCCCGAAGAGCAAGTCCGTTCGACTTTTCCCTTTTTTTGTCATTCCCCTTCACTAACATCGGTTCTAGAAACGCAAATGCAACGCTCTTGTCCGTGCCAATGTGCGCAAACTAGATCGCGACATCCAACAGCTCAAAGCTGCTGAGTCTAAAGCCAAAAATTTCATACTTCAGGCAAATAAACGTGCCCAACGCAACCCATCACAGGCGAAGCAGGCTGCTCAAGATACGAGGATATATGCGCGGGAACTTATACGGGCCAGGAAACAGAATGCACGCTTAGCAACTAGCAAAGCACAGCTGCAGAGTGTTCAGATGCAAGTCAACGAAGCCTTTTCGGTCCGGAAGATAGAAGGCAGTATCAGAGCATCAACAGGCATTATGAAGGATGTAAACTCTCTAGTGCGGTTACCCGAACTGACGGGGACGATGAGGGAATTAAGTCAAGAGCTGGTCAGGGCAGGGATCATAGAAGAAATGGTGGGGGATAGCTTACCAGACAGCGAATTGCTAGAAGGGGAAGACGATGAGGCAGAAGCAGAGGTTGATAAGATTCTCACAGAGATCCTAAAGGGTCGGTTACCACCGACTGCCCAGAAACCGGAAGAAGCTATTCTTACTCAGCCCGTAGAGGAGGAGGAGGAAGAGGACCAGCAAGAAATGCTTGCTCAGATGAGAGGCAGACTAGAAGCCCTGAAGAGTTGATGATGCACACTAAAAATTTTGTCTGAAACGCAGCCTCACAGCGCTGATGTAATGTACCGGCCGGAGGAGTTATGATTCAGGATCCATGGGCTTTGATTTAGGGTATGGCGCTACGTCCTCATACCAGAAGAGCTGATAATCCACAGCCATCTAAGTTAATACAGGCTGGTGTATTGATGGGCATATCGGTTAATTTCTGCAGCGCAATGCTTCTTTTGGAATTGTGCTGTTCGCACAACTTGTTAATAGGGTGAGAGAATGCACTGCCTTCATCATCATTTAAAACTTGAGAGTGGCATATTAGACTCTTTACGAATATAATTAAAATTTCGACTTCGACTTCACGCAAGGCACGTACACGAATATTCCTGATATCGCTCAACAAACATAGAAGCATCCATGCAGCCCATTAAGATGATTATATTAGGAATATGGAATTGAGCACTGTTTGTTTCTGCTGGCATTTAACAGCGGGCTGCATTAACACTGTATGTTTTCAGGCGCCCCTACATTTATCTAGCAACCTCTTTCAGTTGAGGGCTCCATGTACAGTCATGGGTCAAAAGTCTCCAGCCGGAAGCGCTTTCCCACCAAAACTCAGCTTCTTCGCAGCGCATCTTTATAATAAAAACCATTAAAAATTTAAGCTACAAAAATTAATAATTATAAAAATTTACTTTCTAAATAATATTATCTATTTGGATTTTACTAAGGGTACGTTCGGTTGCAAATCAGCTCCATATCATATTTGTTCAATCCGTGCGCCTTTTAGTGTCGTCCGTTTTATAATTAGTGGCGGCTACTACCGCAGCCCATTTGAATCTGTAATTAAGTCGATCGTTCGGTAGCCTCCATATAAGGCTCCAGATTTGGCTTCACACAATCCGTAATTGACGTTAGTAAGCAATTCGAATGAGCACCTCTCTGCCACCAGGCCTCTATCGCGACTCTCTACTTTGGTGTAGCAATGGAGCCTCCTCCTTGGCTAATACCCTCTCTGCAATCAACGTTTTCTACATCTTTGCCCACCTCCCGTACGAGCCGTAGTAGAGTTACAGTAACGCCCGCGACGCCCGCGACGCCCCAAAAATAAGCTTATTACGATTACGAAGGTTAAGATATTATTATTATTATATAAGGCTTGCAAATGCGACAGTAGTATTGCGGTTAGGGTATGTGGAGTCGCCATATTATAAGAAGCCGTTACTTTGGCGCGTATATGAGAGCTCAGATTAATATGGAATATAGAACGGAGGCTCAAGGGCAGCATATTAAAACAGTGCCAAGAACCTCATTTCAACTACTATATATAGTTTAGCTTGCAAATTTAACGCGCTTACCAATATAGAGGAGCTCCATATTCAAAAGTCGTCAGATTTACCGAACGACAGCCTCATATTCAGATTTGAGCTCTATATCGGTTAAATATAGGGCCTCCATATTGGATATAAAGTTGCAACCGAACGGCCCCTAATAAATTATTATTATAAAGATAAATATACTCTAAAGTTTAGATACTTAATTTTAAGCGAATTTATATGGAAAATCAAGATTTTTGACCCTTGCCTAACTTTACAGCTTTATAATAATTTTCTACATTATTATTAACATGCGGAACGTTGGTCCCCCAACGCAAATTTTGACCCGAGTGTAATAAGCCAATTAGTTAACCCAAAGCTTTAATTTAGAGCTTTATTATATAAACTTTAATTAATATATATAGAGATGAGGTTTTTTAGGGGGAGACCCCCTGGGACCCCCCTATATAGAGCTTTTGCTTAATTTAGAAGTAGTAGTAAGATTAAGGCGCCTTGGTTACTGCTAGGTAAGGATCTACTGCAGTGACTGAGGCGCCCTACTTGAGCCGGGCCTAAAGAATATATTGGTCACGAATATAGCACATATTTGGACTGCAGAGCTTTAATGCAGAGCCCTCTACGTAGGATAACATGCGGATAGTTGGGGCCCCAACTAAAATTTTGACCCAAGTTTGTAATTTAGAGCTTTATTATATAGACTTTAATTAATATATATAGAGATGAGGTTTTCTAGGGGGAGACCCCCTGGGACCCCCCTATATAGAGCCCTCTATGTAGGATCTGATATAGTAGATTATGATTCTAATTTAAAGCTTTATATACTAAATATTTTTAATGCCTAATAAATAAATCGCTGTATAGCTGGAATTAAAATCTACTACCCTAACTTAATCAAACGCGCGTGTAAGAAGAGATATAACGGTATGCCAAGACCCTTCCCCTAACGGGCAGAGGCGGTGCGGCCACAGTAGCATTAATTAACTATGTTGTTGCCCACCAGTTCGGATGTACAACGACGCAATGGCTTGGCGACGACGTAATAGCTTGGCGCTGAGCAATAAGAGGGAGGGAGGGAGAGAGGGGAGGAGATTGCGGGTGGCTCGGCCACTGTAAAAAGGTTGTAATAGTGGTATAGTGTTGAACTTTAAAAATTGTGTCCTGGGAGCTTAATTGACAACCCCTATATAAACCGTTAATAATATTTAATTATAGAGCTTTAAACCGGCAGATATTCTAGGAATGCATATTATAAGCAGCTTTAAGTACGAAATCTAGAATATTTAGTAGTGGTGGAGTACGGGATAGGGTATATATTTGTGTTCTTAAATGTTGTTATGTGATATAATATTTGGGTAATAAAAACCAGCTGTTAATATTGCTTAACTAACACTTACTAGAGGGTCCTTTGTCCTTTCTGTCTTCTCTCTCACCTGTTGTCTCCTTGTCTAATGCTGTCTATATCACTATGTTAACCAATAGATCCCTTAGTGGGGACTAGGGAGGGGTATTGGAGCACCTCTAGCTCCTATGAGGAAGAAGAAAGAGGAGAGGAAGGTATAAAGGAGGGAGTATTTATAGACGGGAGGAGGCCTACAAGCATAGGAGATTAGGCGGCTATAAATAGCTATTAACGTTGCTTGACTGACACCTACTAGAGGCTCCTCCGTCCTTTCTGTCTTCTCTCTCGCCCGTCGTCTCCTCATCCGATGCTGTCTATATCACTACATTAACTAATAGATCCCTTGGTGGAGACTAAGGAGGCATATTAGAGCACCTCCAGCTCCCTATAAGGAGGAAGAAAAGAAGGGAAGGTGTAGAAGAGGGAGTATTTATAGATGGAAGGAGGCCTGTAAAAGGAATGGTAGTAAGGTTAAGGCGCCTTGGTTACTGCTAGGTGGTATTATCTTATTAAAAGGGTCTACTGTAGTACTAAGTGAGGTTGATTTAGAAGTAATATGCATTCTTAGAGGTTACGTAACTTATTATATAAGCAACATTTCCGCCCTTTAAAAAAAAGTGAAAAATTCTAAAAATTAATTAACGCTATAGATAGCAGCAATATTAATCTAGCAATACTGCCAATTCTCCCTATATACTATTGTATGTATATCTAACAGCTCTAGAGGTGATAAGAAGGTAGGACGGATAAGGGGGTTGAAATTTGGACAAATTGGATTTTGTAGATAAGCTATTTAAAAGTTAGGAAACTAAGACGAATACCGCATTCTCCGCTTACCTCTAAGCCAGTACATGATTTCCTATTTAGGAAAAGTCGTTTGCGAGCAGTTGCTGCTGCCTCTGTATGAAATCTTCCTATCGTGCCTCCTTAGCCTTGCTTGTAGATAACTAAAATCGTTCCTTATTAAATCTATGTTCGAACATAAGCCCCAAAAGCTTTTTGACTTGTGAGATTGCTATATAAGTTAGCCCAGCTGTCTTATCCTTTTCCTTAATATCTAGAACCACCCAGTTAAGTATTAGGCCTTGGCTTTTATGCACAGTAAGAGCAAAAGCCAGAGTAACTAGAAACTAACGCTGTAAGTAAGAGCCTCTTATACCCTCCCACTTATAAAGTATGGAAAAGATAGGGATAACCTTTATCCTGTCCTGCCGAGTAAATAGGGTAGATCTATTATAACCATCTACCGCAATTAGCAGTGCCTAGGGCTGATCCTTTTTAATATCAGCGTCCTCCTTCTATATAATATCTTTAACTATACTAGTAGTACCATTTACTAAGCCTGGTTCAACCCAGATATTCTATATTAGTATAACTTTGGCGCCAATATATAGGGTTAAATTCTCTAGAGTATTACACTGGTTGGGAGTAACCTTTTATATACCTATACCAGAGTTAACTGACTTAATAGCCACCACTGGCTGTAAAAGATTGCGAAGCTAAGTAGTGTTATATTTACCTATAGTAGCGCGTGTGCCGTATAGCTAAGTTACGTTATTAAATCCCGCAACCTCGTTAGTAGATAGGCCCTGCTTACACCTAGTTAAAAGAAGCTTCTAGGTTAAATTACTTATAGAATCACTATGTAGCTCCGCAAGGGTGGTCCTAAATGCAATGCTCTTAGGGTTATTACCGCCCTGCCGTATAACTTGATTTAGGACAGCAGTTCGGTCAATCGCCTTATAGGCTCCCTTTCCACGGCTGGCGAGCTCTGACGGCCTAGCGGGTAGATTGCTGTATAAGGCCGCCTGACCTACAGGGGGAAGCTAATGGAAATCGCCTACTAGCAAGATGTTTAAGCCTCCGAAGTAGTCGTTGTTATATACAGGGTAGATCTAACGGAGGCGGCGATTAATCTAGGCCAGATATACTTGCCTAATTATAGATTTCTTGTTAAGGATAAGATAGTAAATATCCTTAAAAGCTTGTTGTAGAGGCATAAGACTGGTAGTAGGCAATTCCTTAAAGGGGCGATTTACCAGTAGCTTTAATAGATTATATATAGTCCTGCCGTTAATATTAAAGGCAGCTACCCTAGTAGGGGCGGCTTGAGCTAATAGCGATAGCTTGCCACTAGCCCTTGCTATAGTATAGAGCGTAGTAGAGAGAATAGTAATAAGATGTGATTTGCCAGTTCCTGCCTCTCTATTAATGTTAATCTATAGCGGAGGGGGGCTATGGCCTAATTAGATCTGCCTGTAGTGATTAACTATGGCGTTATAAATATGACGCTGGCCTGGTTATAAGGAAGACGGAGTTGCTGTTTGGGATAGGCGGCTCTGTAGTAGAGGCTGTAACCATGCTTCCTACCAATAAGTCCTCTTATTAAGCTGCGGGTATGTACCCCAATGCATACCCTAATCGTAGTTATAGTTAAGCTCCCTATTACTAAGCCTGTTAGGATCCTTAATTTTAACTCTATTAGTGTTTTAAACGCGGGCATGCAGGGCCTTAAAGGACTGATATAGCTCTAAGTCGTCTGCGAAATTACCCTTAAACTTATTAATATTATTAGCAGTTTTATAAGCTTCCTCTAGTTTCTAATTATAGAAGTAGTTAGGTAGATGCTAATAAGAGTTAATGCAAGCCTAATAGGAAGCCATATAATTAGGGGCCCTAAATCCATTAGTATAAGTAGCTATATCCTTATACTCCCTATATAGGTAATAAAGGATGAGCTTTACATAACAGAACTTAGGATACTGTAGATAGGAAGGATTGCCCTTATATTGTGGAAAGTATAATATAACTTAAGGCCTTGCTCTTGGTTGACGCTTGTAAGTAGAGTAATTAAAATGGAGTAGAAAATTAAGGAAAGTAACGTCCTCTACCCTATCTAGGCGGCGCTTATATTTCTTATAGTTAGACAGTCCGTGCCCTTGTAGTTGCCTATCCTTAAGCTTATATATAGCGCTCTGATCGTCCTCCTAGTAATAGTCTAAAGTTACTACATTTCTAGAGCCTTTATAAAGGGGAATGTTAAGAAGCAGATAGTATACCTCCTGTGCTAACCAATCACGTTTAGTAATAAGCTTGTTTATAAACCTGGCCACTACCAAACTAAAGGCATAAAGGCTGTTGGCATGCAGCTGTACTAATTGGAGCAACTCCTAGTAGGAAGTTAATTTCTTCTCTTCCTTGCTGTAATATTTGCCTATATAGTTAACTATTACTGATATGCTTGTAGCGGGTAATGTATTAATATTTGCCATCCACACCAATATTATAGCTGCATTGTAACTATTAAGAAGCTTATTGTTACGCTATAAACAGAATGTCCAGTGATATAGATTTTAATCTTTTAATACAGCGGCCTTATTATAGAGAGAGCGTGGAAAATAGAAGCAGCACTCCTTTACTCCAGTGGAGCCTTTCTTTAATCTTAAGCAGTAAGATTTGGTATAACTATGGTGCCGTTAAAATTGATTAAGGTAGGCAGTAAGAAGCTTACTAGTGTTAAGCTGTTCTTTATAGCTGAGAGCAGAAGGATATTGGAGATTGGGAGGCCTAGATTAATTAGGATTTATTATGGATATAAAAGTAGTCCAGTACTCAGCAAAAGCCGCCCTTGATTTACTAGATAACGGATCTAGCCTTAGGGCTGTTAAACTCCATAAGAAGCTATGTATATGGCCGCTACCTTATACCTACTACTTATATTAGGACCAAAAGTTTGTGCCATTAAATAGATCTATAAGCACGTGCTTCCTAAATAGATTAAAGCGGCAATGCAGCCAGTAAGCAGTAATATGCGGATTATTATTAAGATTTTAAGAAGCAATCCAGTAGCGCTAAGCCTTATTAGCAGCCTTATACTCGTCAAATAGAGGCATATAAGAGTGTAGGTCATGCCAATGTAGATTAGCAGCGCTAAGTGTAAAGAATAGAGACCCGCTCTTAATATTTTTAATATAAGCCGTAAGCTTATTTCTCTTCTGCCTCTAGTAAGGTCTAGTGCCCTTAAGGTTCTGTACATGCTATACAATCTTATTTAGCAACTGGTTACCCCTATTACTATTTATAAGATTACTAAGCTTATCTAAAGATAGACTATTCTTATCTGATCGGCTATAAAGGAAGCGGGTAGCGTTAAGGGCTTGCTCTCTTATAATCTAATTAAACACGTAGTAGTGAAATAAGGGGTGGCGGCTAAACCGACCGTCCTGATACTTAAGTATATGCTTGGCATATGTAGCTAGGGTAACTATACGGCTTTATGGCATGTTAAAATTGGCTTTGCCATAAGGAAACAGAGTAGGAAAGGCGCTGCGTATAATAAAACTAGCTGATTACTCACTGACAGGTGTCTGCTGTATAGTAGGAACCTCTAGGCCTACTTGTAGGCCTTATTAGTATTAAACCTTACGACTTAAAAGCTCTAATTTATTAAGGTTAGGTACTAGATTAGGAACCAAAGTATCTAGTATGTCGTTATTAAATTCGCCATCTAGTATATTACTATTAAGCTTGGCAGGCAGAGGGTTAACAGCAGGATATTATACAGAAGCAGTAAAGTAAGCCGTTAGGCCACTAGAATTAGACTCTAACTTATTAATATAAGGTAGCTAATCTAATATAGAGCCATTTTTAGATAAGCTAGTAAGTTAGGTACTACATATTTTAACGTTGCGATAATTAGGATGATTAACCTTTAGAAAGGAAAGCTATAGTGATATAATAGAGCGCCTTATGGTATACCGCTTAGTGAACTACTAACTTAGGTATTTACCACTATCCACTGCCGCAGGCCTCACGACCAGTATCTTAAGTTTAGTAGGTAGCCGTGGTAGCTGTGTCTAAGTCTTTGGTGTGTTCTAACCAAAGCAGTAGATGTAGCTAGTATAGTAATATTGCTGGCCGTGTACACGTATGACTTGTAGATGAATGTATACGTGCGTAATTAGAAGCTCCTCTACCGCGGTAAGTATAGGTAGGAAGCCAGGAACAGGCCCTAGATTGAGCCCGTTGCTTTCACCAAATAGGGGAGAAAGGGCTAGATCCTTAAGGCTATTGGCGTCCTTAACGCAGGCTTTATATACACCTATATTGTTACCCTCTGTAGCTAGGCCCATTTGGAACCACCGCTCCTTGTAATGACTGCACGTCTCTATATATTTAGCCTGTAGTATGCTCCTAAACTTCTTGATTTGCTCCCAATTGACAGCTGAAATGGGTAGTGGGGCCGTAGTTGGAGCTTGCTGAGAGGGAGCTTGCCGTGAGGGAGCTTGCCGAGAGGGAGCTTGCTGAGAGGGAGCTTGCCGAGAGGGAGCTTGCCGTGAGGGAGCTTACCGTGAGGGAGCTTGCCGTGAGGGAGCTTGCCGTGAGGGAGCTTGCCGTAAGGGAGGTGGTATTGGCAGTAGGGTAGGTATTGGCGGTAGAGCAGGCATAGGAGCTATTTCCGGCAAGGACGTATTTAGGCCATCTGAAGTGCCTCTCCTACTGCACGGAGCTTTATCTGTGGTATATAGCGGAGGAGTAGGTGAGTGAGCTTTACCCTGCCGATTAAGAATACGGTGCTCCCGTTGTAATGCCCTAATTGTCTTCTGCTGTTAAGCTATTTTAGGGGTATCTTGACTGTTCTGGCCGCGAGGCAGGAAGGTGTTCTTGGTATTGTTTTTAGATGGAGTAGTTTGCTGGCGCCTTGTAGGATAGTTCTTAGTAGTAGAACCTAACTCTATAAGAGCTCTCCGCTTATTTAAATCATATTTAGAGGCCTAGAAAGGTAAGTAGAAGTAGAAGTAATATATAGGGAAGACACGCCTTTAACTGATATAACTAGTATAGCTTTAAAAGCTTCTTTAAAGGGCCGTCTTTAACAAAGTTAAGGTGGGGCTTATAAATATGGCACTTGCTGCACTTAATTACTGTAGGATCTGCTATATTTATGATGTATATAGAGGTGTTAACAAAAAGGAAGATATATTTTGATGTTTATAATATTTTGATGTTCGTCATGTGGATTCTGCCATAGCTTACCGCGCGCAAGTTTTTTTCTAACCAATCAGAAGCCGATTTGCGACCAATTAAAAGCTGGCTTGGCGGGAGTTTGAAATCCAGGACCCCCAACCTGAATATATAGACCACTCGTAAACTCGGGTCAATAATATAGTAGATTGTGATTCCAATTTGAAGCTTTATATACTAAATATTTTTAATGCCTAATAACTATTAACCACGTTATTGCCCACCTAGTTTGGATATATGACGACACGATGGCTTAGCAACGACACAATAGCTTGGCGCTGAGTAATGGGAGGGAGGAGAGGGAGGGGAGGAGATTAGGGGTGGCTCGGCCACTGTAAGAAGGTTGTGATATTAGTATGGTATTAAACTTTAAAATTTGTGTCCTAGGAGCTTGATTGACGACCCCTATATAAAATGTTAACAATATTTAATTGTAGAGCTTTAAACCGGCAGATCTCTTAGGAATGCCTATTGCAAGCAGCTCCGAGTGCGAAATCTAGAATATTTAGTAGTGGTGTGAGTATGGGATAGGGTATATATTTGCGTTCCCAAATGTCGTCATGTAACGCAATTTTTGGGTGACAAAAACCAGCTGTTGATATTGCTCAACTAACACCTACTAAAGGTTCCTCCATCCTTCCTATCTTCTCTCTCGCCCGTCTCCTTATCCAATGCTATCCATATCGCCACGTCAACTAATAGATCCCTTAGTGGGGACTAAGGAGTATTGGAGCACCTTTAGCTCTTATAAGGAAGAAGAAAAGAAGAGAGGAAGGTGTAAAGGAGGGAGTATTTATAGACGGGAGGAGGCCTGCAAGTATAGGAGATTAGGCAGCTATAATATAGCCATTAACGTTGCTTGACTAATACCTACTGGAGGCTCCTCCGTCCTTTCTGTCTTCTTTTTTACCTGTCTCCTTGTCCGATGCTGTTTATATCGCCACGTTAACTAATAGGTCCCTTAGTAGGGACTAAGGAGGAGTATTAGAGCACCGCTAGCTCTTGTGAGGAAGAAGAAAGGAAGAGAGGAAGGTATAGAAGGAGTATTTATAGATGGGAGGAGGCCCTGCGAGCACGTAATTTGGTAAGTACTAATAGTATGAGATTCTTGTATAAGATGGGCTTGATTGCTTACTAAAATATAGGGTGTCTCTGTTACTGCAGTGGCTACTACAGTGGTAGAGACGCCTTAAATATTTAATGTAACCGACTACTGAGGCTGTTGATGAGTGAAAGGTAGGCTACCAATATGGTGCAAATAATGTAGTTGTTGATATTGTTTATGGCCTGTTTTTGCTTCTAGTGTACGCGTAGATCGTCCTTATATTTGGCGTAGAGCTGGTTGTAGGTAGTAAGCTGGTTTGGGTCTAGCTTTGCTATTAATGTAGCCGTAGGTAGTATGTCCCTTGGTATAGGCCGACTTAGTAGTTCTAGCTTTAGAAGATTTGGAAGATTGTCTTTCTTCTTAAATAGGTCGATATACTACTATACCTCGTTAGTTTTGGCTGTGTCTTAGATAATAAAGAACTATTAAATCTAATTAAATGGCTTATTAAGGATAAGGTTAATTTTTAATTCGGTAGAAGTCGTCATTTTTAGAATTTGACAGGTCAGGAAGGGTCCAGGTTAGGGTCCAGCTAGCGTCTTGGCAGAACCTTATTTGGACGTTGATTTGATTCGTCAGTTTAGATTACTAAAATTTAAAATTTTGTTACGGGGAGCGCGATTAATGACCCCTACTAACAGCTCTAACTATGTCTAATTTTTAATTTATAAATTAGCAGATCTATAGGTAATAGTTATTATAAGCAGCTCCAGGTGCGGTATATATAAAATCTTAACTATAGGGTAGAGAAGTCGTGGCTGCTAATATGCGGTCCTAAGTAGTATGTATTCTTAGAGGTTACGTGACTCCTTATATAAGCAACATTTCCGCCCTTTAAAAAAAACTTAAAAAATTCCAAAAATTAATCAACGCTATAGATAGCAGCAATATTAATCTAGTAAGACTGCTAATTCTCCCTATATACCATTATATATATATCTAACAGCTCTAGAAGCGGTAAGAAGGTAGGATAGATAGGGGGGTTAAAATTTAGAAAATTGGATTTCGCGGTTAAGCTGTTTAAAAATTAGGAAACCAAGACAAATGCTATATTCTCCGCTTACCTCCGAGCCAGTACATGATTTCCTATTTAGGAAAAGTTATTTACGAGTAGTTGCTGCTGCCTCTGTATAAAATCTTCTTATCGTGCCTCTTTGGTCTTACTTGTAGATGACTAAAATCGTTCTATATTAAACCTATATTTGAACATAAGCCCTAAAAGCTTCTTAACTTGTGAGATTGCTATATAGGTTAGCCTAGCTGTCTTATTCTTTTCCTTAATATCTAAAACTACCTGGTTAAGTATTAGGCCCTAGCTTTTATATACGGTAAGAGCAAAAGCTAGAGTAATTGGAAATTGACGCCGTAAGTAAGAGCCTCTTATACCCTCCTACTTATAAAGTACGGAAAATATAGGGACGACTTTCTTACTATCCTGCTAAGTGAATAGGGTAGGTCTGTTGTACCTATCTACTGTAATTAGTAGTGACTAAAGCTGATCCTTTTTAATATCCGCGTGTCCCTTCTATACGACATCTTTAACTGTACTAGTAGTACCATTTACTAAGCCCAGTTTAACCCAGATATTCTATATTAGCATTACTTTCGCGCTAATATATAGGGCTAGATTCTCTATAGTATTATACTAATTAGGAGTAACTTTCCGCGTACCTATACTAGTGTTAACTAACTTAATAACCACCACTAGCTGTAAAAGGTCGCAAAGCTGAATAGTGTTATACTTACCTATAGTAGCGCGCGTGCTATATAGCCGAATTGCGTTGTTAAAGCTCGCAACCTTATTGGTGGATAGGCCTTGCTTATACCTAGTTAAAAGAAGCTTCTAGGTTGAATTACTTATAAAATCACTACGTAGCTCTATAAGGGCTGTCCTAAATGTAGAGCTCTTAGTGTTATTACTACCCTACCGTATAACTTGATCTAGGACAGCTGTTTGGTCAATCGCCTTATAGGCTCCCTTTCTATGGCTAGCAAGCTCTAACGGCCTAGCGGGTAGATTGCTGTATAAGGCCACCTAACCTATAGGGGGAAGCTGATGGAAATTGCCTACTAGTAAGATGTTCAAGCCTCCGAAGTAGTTGTTATTACGTATAGGGTAGATCTAACGGAGGCGGCGATTAATCTAGGCTAGATATACTTACCTAATTATAGATTTCTTATTAAGGATAAGATAGTGAATATCCTTAAAAGCTTGCTATAGAGGCGTAAGACTGGCAGCAGGCAATTTATTAAATAGGCGATTTACTGGTAACCTTAATAGATCGTATATAGTTCTGCCGTTAATATTAAAGGTAGCTACCCTAGTAGGGGCCGCTCAAGCTAATGGTATCGGCTTGCTATTAGCCCTTGCTATATTATAGAGCGTAGTAGAGAGGACAGTAATAAAATATAATTTGCCGGTTCCTGCCTCTCCATTAACGTTAATCTGCAGTAGGGGGGGGGCCAAGGCCCGCTTAGATCTGCCTATAGTGATTAACTATAATATTATAGATATAACGCTGACCTGGTTATAAGGAGGACGGAGTTACTATTTGGGATAGGCGGCTCTATAGTAGAGGCTATAGCTATGCTTCCTGCCAATAAGTCCTCTTATTAAGCTGTGGGTACGTACCCTAATGCGTACTCTAGTCATAGTTATAATTAAGCTCCCTATTACTAAGCCTGTCAGGATCCTTAATTTTAACTCCGTTAGTATTTTAAACGCGGGCATGCAGGGCCTTAAAGGACTGGTATAGCTCCAAGTTATTTACAAAACCGCCATTAAACTTATTAATATTATTAGCAGTTTTGCGGCCTTCCTCTAGTTTCTAATTGTAGAAGTAATTGGGCGGGTGCTAATAAGAGTTAATGTAAGCCTAATAGGAAGCTATATAATTAGGGGCCCCGAATCTATTAGTATAAGTAGCCACTTTCTTATACTCCCTCCACAGGTAATAAAGAATAAGCTTTACATGGTAGAACTTAGGATACTATAGATAGGAACGATTGCCGTTATATCGCGGAAAGTATAATATAACTTAAGGCCTTGCTCTTGGCCAACGCTTATAAGTAGAGTAATTAAAATGGAGTAGAAAATTAAGGAAAGTAATATCCTCTACCCCATCTAGGCGGCGCTTATATTTCTTATAGTTAGACAGTCCGCACCCTCTTAGTTGCCTATTATTAAGCTTATATATAGCGCTTTAATCGTCCTCCTGGCGGTAGTTTAAAGTTACTATATTTCTAGAGCCTTTGCAAAGGGGAATATTAAGAAGTAGATGGTATACCTCCTGCGCTAACTAATCGCGTTTAGTAATAAGCTTGTTTATAAACCTAGCCACAACCAAACTAAAGGCATAAAGGCTATTGGCGTGCGGCTGTACTAATTAGAGTAACTTTTAGTAGGAAGTTAACTTCTTCTCTTCCTTGCTACAATATTTGCCTATATAGTTGACTATTACTAATATACTTGTAGCAGGTGACGTATTAATATTCGCCATCTATGCTAATATTATAGCTGTATTGTAACCATTAAGAAGCTTATTGTTATACTACGGACAGAATGTCTAGTGATGTAGATTTTGATCCTTTAATATAGCGGCCTTATTGCGGAGAGAGCGTGGAAAATAGAAGCGGCACTCCTTTACTCCAGTGGAGATTTTCTTTAATCTTAAGCAGTAAGATTTGGTGTAATTACGGTGCCGTTGAAATTAATTAAGGTAGGCAGTAAGAAGCTCACTAGTATTAAGCTGTTCTTTATAGCTAAGAGTAGAAGGATGTTGGAGATTGGGAGGCCTAGATTGATTAGGATTAATTATAGATATAAAAGTAGCCCAGTACTTAGTAAAAGCCGCCCTTAAGTCACTAGCTAACGGATCTAGCCTTAGGGCTGTTAAACTCCATAAGAAGCTATATATATGGCCGCTACCTTATACCTACCACTTATATTAAGACTAAAAGTCAGTGCTATTAAATAGGCCTATAAGTACGTGCTTCCTGAATAGATTGAAGCGGTAATGCAGCTAGTAAGCAGCAATATGCGGATTATTATTAAGATTTTAAGAAGCAATCTAGTAGCGCTAAGCCTTATTAGTAGCCTTATATTCGTTAAATAGAGGTATATAAGAGTGTAGATTATGCTAATGTAGATTAGCAGCGCTAAGTGTAAAGAATAGAGACCCGCTCTTAATATTTTTAGTATAAGCTGTAAGCTTATTTCTCTTCTGCCTCTAGTAAGGTCTAGTGCCCTTAAGGTTCCGTGCATACTGTATAATCTTATTTAGTAACTAGCCACCCCTATTGCTATTTATAAGATTACTAAGCTTATTTAAAGATAGACTATTTTTATCTGATTAGCTGTAAAGAAAGCGGGTGGCGTTAAGGGCTTACTCTCTTATAATCTAATTAAACATATAGTAGCGAAATAAGGGGTGGCGGTTAAACTGACCGTCCTAATACTTAAGCATATACTTGGCGTACGCAGCTAGGGTAACTATATGGCTTTGTGGTATGTTAAAATTGGCTTTGCTATAAGGAAATAGAGTAGGAAAGGCGCCGCGTATAATAAAGCTAGCTAATCGCTTAGAGAGAGGTGTCTGTTGTATAGTGGGAACCTCTAGGCCTGCTTATAGGTCTTATTAGTGTTAAACCTTATAACCTAAAAGCTCTAATTTATTAAAGTTAGGTATTAAATTAGGAACTAAAGTATCTAGTACGTTGTTATTAAATTTACTATCTAGTATATTACTGCTAAGCTTGGTAGGCAGAGGATCAATAGCAGGAGGATGTTGTATAGGAGTAGTAGGGTAAGCCGTTGGGCCACTAGAATTAGACTCCGACTTATTAATATAAGGTAGCTGATCTAATATAGAGCTATTTTTGGGTAAGCTGGTAAGCTAAGTGCTATATATTTCAACGTTATGATAATTAGGATGATTAGCCTTTAGAAAGTAAAGCTATTATACTATGGTAGAGCGCCTTATAGTATACCGCTTGGTGAACCGCTAACCTAGGTATTTACCACCCTCTACTGCCGTAGGCCTCACGACCAGTATATTAAGTTTAGTAGGTAGCTGTGGTAGCTACCTCTAAGTCTTTAGTATATTCTGGCCAAAGCAGCAGATGTGGCTAGTATAGCGATGTTACTGGCCGTGTACACGTACGACTTGCAGATGAATGTATACGCGCGTAATTAGAAGCTCCTCCACCATGGTAAGTATAGGTAGGAAGCTAGGAATAGGCCCTGGATCGAGCCCGTTGCTTTCACCAAACAGGGGAGGAAGGGTTAGATATTTAAGGCTATTGGCGTCCTTAATGCAGGCTTTATATACACCTATATTGTCACCCTCCGTAGCTAGGCCTATTTGGAACCACCGCTCCTTGTAATAACTGCACGTCTCTATACATTTAGCCTGTAGTATACTCCTAAACTTCTTGATTCGCTCCTAATTAACAGCTAAAATGGGTAGTGATGTAGCCGTAGTTAGAGCTTGCCGCGAGAAAGGTGGTATTGGTAGTAGGGTAGGTATTGGTGGTAGAGTAGGCATAGGAGCTAGTTCTGGTAAGGACGTATTTGGGCCATCTGGGGTGCTTCTTCTGCTGCACGGAGCTTTATCTATAGTATATAGCGGAGGAGTAGGCGAGTGAGCTTTACCCTGCCGATCAAGAATGCGGTGCTCCTGTTGTATTACCCTAATTGTCTTCCGCCGTTGAGCTATTTTAGGGGTATCTTAACTGTTCTGGCCGTGAGGTAAGAAGACGTCCTTAGTATTAGTTTTAGGTAAAGCATTTCGCTAGCGCTTTATAGGACGAGTCTTAGTAGAACTAAGCTCTGCTTTCCGCCTATTTGAATTATATTTAGAGCCCTAGGAAAGTAAGTAAAAGTAGAAGAAATATACAGGGAAAATGCGCCTTTGACCAACACAATTAACATTGCTTTAAAAGCTTAGTAGATGGGCCGTTTTTAATAAAATTAATATAGGGTTGTATTAAACAGCACTTGCTGCACTTAATTAGAGCAGGTTCTACCATAGTTAAGACGCGTATAGTAGTATTAATAGAGATGTCAACAAAAAGGATGATTTGTCAATAGTGAGATCTTAAATATTTTAATGTTCGTCACGTGTATTCTGCAGGTAGATACCGCCTGCGGTTTTTTTTTGGACCAATTAAAAGCCGGCTTGGCAAGGGTTTGAAATCCAGGACCCGAAAATATAGACCATTTGTACCTCGGGTTAATAAAATACTACTAATAAAAGCTTTAGCTAAGTAAAAATCTACTAGTAGCTTTAATTTGAACTTAATAAAATATTGTGGTGGGTATAAAATCTAAAAGGTGTTTTAGGTGAGTTTTGGTGTAAAAAGGCTCCTGTATAATTACAACACCTGTCGTACCAACCGCGTGCCTACGCGTTCGGTACGCCGAGTACGCGTTTACGCGTTCGGTGCACCAACCACCCGCTTACGCGTCTGGTGCACCCCTGAAGCACTGACTAATTAGGGGGGAGGTGCGTCAGTATATAGACCACGTAGTCTACCTCAATAGAATCAACAGTCACCACCGTCTAAATGAGCATACGATACTATACGTATTTCGTGCCCCTAGACACGACTCACTTATACCATTAAATTGGTACCGACACTAATTAGTGAGCGCGCACAGATCAGGAGATACGCACTTGCTTAGAAGACGTCCAACGCTCCACCTTACAAGCCCCTATTTCAGTTAAAGAGAATCAAAGTACTTTAGATTTGGAAGACGTCTGACGCTCCACCTTACCTAGAATTACCTTAAATCTACCCTAGTTTTGGAAGACGTTTACGCTCCACCTTAATCAGAGATATTGACTACTATACCAGTAGTTAACGCGACTACATTAAGAACACAATCACACTAAGAACGCAACCACTACACCCTACTAAAATACCCCGGCCTCCTCTCTAACCCCTTACGGAGACCCCTCACCCTTTTACGAACCGTTACGGACCCGTTAATCACTTTTACGGACCGTTACGGAGACCTCTTACCCTCCTGCGAACCACTACGGACCTGCTAAGACCCTATGGAGACCCTCTTACCCTTCTACAAACCGTTATGGGCCCGTTAACCGATTTTACGGACCCTTATAAGACCTCTTCCACCCGCTACGCACCACACTACACTATACAGTATGGCAGACATCAGCAAGCAGGTTGATAAAGGTTAAAAGAAGTGGAAACAAGGAGTTAACGTTACGTCTATAGATAACGTTAACAACTATATTAAATTTAAAATCCTTAAGTATAAATACTTTAAGCTTATAAACGTCGACCTATAGGAGCAATACTAGGAAGACTTTGCGGACTTTACAGAAGCTATCTTTAAGGAATATAACCCCACTACCATCCATAACCTATGGACCCTTTTACGTAACCAAGGCGTATGGGTTAAAAGGAACAAATGGGTTACTGTTGCACAGTCCTTATATAATATAATATATAAGGAGGACCGAACGGAATGGACTAAGGAAGAAATCCTAGACGAGTATAACACTACTAAGGAACTCTTTGCTTCTTCTAAACTTAATATAATCGCTGGCCTTATACCTAACCCTCTTAATTAAATTCGTCCTATAAACCCAAGCAGTTTTGGAATTGACCTTACTAGCTAGAGCACACCTAGTACCCAAGTCACAGACTATAATACCCCTATAAACCAAAATACGGGCCAAAACCCTTCTGTTACTGCCTAAGTTATAGATCCGCAACCTACCTAAGCGAAGACCTATGGTAAGGAGTTAGCTAACCTAGCTAAGCTCTATACCAACAAATCTAAGTACAGCGGTGAAAACGATAACTTTAACTTTAAACTAACTATCTTTACAGACCTCTGTTAAAAGGCTGATATTCCTAAACAGGAGTTCAGCCAAGCCTACTCTACTATACTGTGCGGCCTAGCACTTAACTACTACTACACTAACCTTAAGAGCAACCCCCTTGGTGTTCCCTTTGATAAGCTATGTAAAGCTATATATAACTACTTTAAAGGACTAGAATATAAGCGTGATATTCTTACCTAATAGAATACAACTAAGCTACGGACCGTAATTAACAAGAACACTAAAAAATCGACTATAGAGTGTCTGCAGATCCTTATTAAAGACCTCTGGCACCTATAGCACGGCCTTAACGCTAAGCTTCGAACAGACGACTTCCTGTATAACAAACTTATTACGGCTTGCTAGGAAGTAGAGCCCTGCAAGTATGCCTACTATAAGCCTGCAGATACCTTAGCTGGCCTTATTAATGATCTACGCTCCTCTATTATAATATACGAAGTCTTAAACCCACCAAGCAGCACTTAAGCCTTCGCTACGGATATTTAATATCCGCAAATAAACTTAGACGTCTACTTTATGGACCGCCGCTACCGCTAGCAGTACCTGTACCAACTAAGTCCTACCCGTAACCCCCATAGCAACCCCCGTATAAAAACATACCCCCGCAGACAAACTAGTCAGAAGTGCTTTATATGCGGCAAGGAAGGATATTGGTCTATAAGGTATACCTAGGAAGAATATAATAAGTCTAGGAAGAGACTTAATAACTAGATTAACCAGTTTATTTTGGAATACAAAGAAGAGGAAGCAGAGGAGCCCCCTAATAAGTTAATAGAAGCCCTTATAATTGACTTTAACTTAGACGCTTAGGAACAGAAGACCTTAGAGACATTCCTAACTACTTTTAGACCTTTTATGGACAGTTAAGCCTTTAATACTATAACCATATTAGCTAACCGCTCCTTTATACACTTAATTATACCTGAAAACTGGCCCGCAAGTACACCTGTTGGACCTGTTACGGACGTTACAGACCGCGAATAGGACCCATTTGCATATATTACTATAGAACGCTATACCCCCAAAGAATTCTATAGTATTATAATCGATATAGGTGCCTCTAAGAAGTCTATTATAGGTTACGGACAATACCTTGTATATAAGACTACCGTAAATAATAATATGGATATTAACACTATGCAAGCTGGGGCCGTAAACGTCCAATTTGGCATTGGTTTAACCGTATTAATTGGATTAGTCGCAGTTAAGACCCTAATTAGCCTAGTTGACTTCTATATAGTAAAAGCGGACACCCCTTTTCTACTCTGTCTTGCAGATATGGATAGGTTATAGGTCTACTACAACAATATTATAGACACCTTAACTAGCCCTGTAACTGCCCTAGGAAGCAAGCATATTACCCTACTAATTATACAACGATTTGGACACCCGTTCCTTATATAGGGAGAGACTTTACGGACCTACATTCAGGAATCTTTTAACTATAACCCGTGCTACCTTACCAGTACTGAAATCCACCATTTACACCGCCGTTTTGGCTACCCGTTAGCTGAAAAGCTATATAGAGTTCTTAAACGCTCTGGACATGACGACGTCAATAGGAAGGCAATTAACCACCTAACTAAATACTGCTCTTTTTACCAGAAATATAGACGTTCCCTAGGTAGATTTAAGTTCACCCTTTATAAGGACCTTAACTTCAACCACTCAGTATATATAGATATTATGTATATTAACGGCAGTCTAGTATTATATATAGTTAACAAGGCAACCCGCTATTAAGCCACCCGTTAGTTGCAAAATATATCCACAAAATATACTTGGGACATTTTACGGACCTGCTGGATTAACACATACCTTAGACCCCCTAAGTATATCACCTATAACGCTAGTAGGAACTTTATCAGTAAGGAATTCTAATAGTACGCTACGGCTATGGCTATTTCAACAAAAGCTGTTCTAGTTGAGGCGTACTAGTCTGTTGGACTTGTTAAGTGAGCTTACCTAGCTTTACAGAGAGCTTACCAGATTATTACGGATGAGTGTAAGAATATCTAAAAAGAACTAGCTTTATAGATGGCCGTAAAAGCCGTTAATAATACTGCTAGCCCTAACGGACTAGTACCTACCCTTTTAGTCTACGGAGCCTACCTAAGGATAAGCAAACTGGACCCTCCTGCCCCGTCTGTTACGGATTGAGCAGCTGTAATACGGAAGGCAATGGCCGAAATAGTTAAATTACGGGCTAAACAAACTATTAATAACGCTCTGCACCACTATAATAGACCTAATATAACCCTAGTATATAACCTCCCGCTTAACTCTGAAGTCCTTGTGTGGCGTAAAAGTGGTAATTGGACTGGACCTTACCGTTTATTAGCTATAGAAGACGAGACCTACTATATATAGCTCCCTAGCGGACTAATAAGCTTTAGAAGCACGTCCATAAAACCCTATTTTTGGTCTAAAAATATCTATAACATTAAGCTAGACGAACCAGAAGCACCTACTAAATTAGATAAACTAGAAGCACCCTTATCTACCCTAGAGGTTCCCTAGAAACCTAATAAACCTATAGAACCTACTATAAAGCGTAGCTAAGGACGCCCCTGCAAGAACCCTATAACAGAGAATTACCTAACCTCTATAGGTATATCCGCAAAGCAATCTCTACCTATAGATATATTAGTTCTAGTACAGAAAACCCCTTTTATGGACTTATGACGTAAAGAGATTAATAGACTACTTAAGAAGGGCGTTTTTGCAGTTATAACGGAGAGAGACGTTCCGCAAGGTGTTTGTATATTTAACTTGCACTTTATTGACGAAATTAAGCACCCTAGTACTAACAAAGCCTTTAAAAAATTAAGGCTTGTTATATAAGCCTATAACGACCAAGGAAAGGACTTAGTCCTTATATAATTGCCTACAATTTAATGAGTTAGCCAACGGATTATACTTGCACTTATACTAGGGCTACAGCAAACCAAACCCATAGCCCTCTACTTACGGGATATCTCGCAAGCCTATATACAGTCTAATACCTACCTAAGTAGGGATATCTTTATATAACTACCCTGTGAGCTTAACCTACAACCAGGAACAATTTTATGGGTTGTAAAACCCCTGTACGGAGTACCGGAAGCTGGAAACCATTAGTTTAAGATATACCACTAGCACTATGTCCGTAAACTCAAGATGGAGCAGTTAACCTATAACCCTTGCCTTCTATATACCCTATTAAACGGCCTTGGTATTATTAAACTCTAAACAGACAATACCCTCTTCTTAGCAGACTAGATATTTGCAGATGCTAAAGAGACTAAACTGCAAGAAGCTAAGTTCCTAGCAAAGCTATAAGAGTAGTTAACTAAGCAGACTCCAATTAAGTTTAACGGAGGCTTAATTATATAAAAGGGCAACTTAATCCAGCTAACCTAGGAACGCCAAGCTTAAAACCTAAAGCTTATTATAGCAAAGCCTACGGACCTTACTAGTTCCTATAGAGAGACCTATAAGACCGTAAATACGAAGGACTAATACGCTGCATAGTGTACAAGAGGCGCCTATATTGCTACAGTCTGCTAACCTAAATCTGCCTATGACTTGTCCTTTGTGGCCCAGACAGTAGATCCGCAAGAAGAAAATGTTAAGTAGCTTAATAAGCGCATTTAATGGCAGATTAATAATGTAATAAGAGGACTTACTTTTGTACCGCTAGACCTAAATTCTATTAGCGTAATGGTATTTATGGACGCCTTCTTTGCTAATAATAGGGACCTGTCATCGCAAATCGGCTTTATAATTGTACTTACGGACTATAATTAGGACGCAAATATACTGTACTAGTCTTTAATTAAATGTAAGCGAGTAACCCGCAGTGTACTAGCTTCTGAACTATATGCACTAGCCTATGGCTTTGATATAGCAGCCGTAATTAAATCAACGATCTAGAAGATCCTATAATTGGAGCAGCTACCCCTAGTTTTATACACTAATTTAAAGTCCCTCTATAACTACCTAGTCAAACTAGGCACGACATAGGAGAAGAGGCTTATAGTTGACCTAATATGCTTACGTTAGGCCTACGAACGACGCGAGATTATGGAAGTTAAATGGATTAGCAGCGGAGACAACCTAGTAGACGCTATAACTAAGGCAAAGCCGTGTTAAGCTCTTAAAACCCTAATTAACATAAACAAGCTCAACCTAAAGGTTATAGAATGGGTAGAGCGAGACTAACGGAGCATTTACGGTTTAGTTACGGCCCGTCGGAGGGCTGTACGGTATATTTACGGCCCGTTAAAAGGCCGTATAGTTCATTTTACGGACCGTAAGTAGGACTTACGGCCAGATTGGAGCACCATTTAGAAGGCAACCTAGAAGGCACCTCAGGAGGGATTTCCTATGTATTTTCTTATGTGTTTTATGGTTCTATTAAGGCAATTACGGAGGCTATATATAAGTGGTTTCATTTTCCAAGTACCGCCAGTGTATAATTATAACACCTGTTGTACCAACCGCGTGCCTACGCGTTCGGTACGCCGAGTACGCGTTTACGCGTTTGGTGCACTAACCACCCGCTTACGCGTCTGGTGCACCCCTGAAGCACTAACTAATTAGGGGGGAGGTGCGTCAGTATATAGACCACGTAGTCTACCTCAATAGAATCGACAGTCACCACCGTCTAAATGAGCATATGATACTATACGTATTTCGTGCCCCTAGACACGACTTACTTATACCATTAAATTGGTACCGACAGCTCCTAACCGGAGACTTTTGTCCTAGTACTGTACGCGCAAGAGGTTCTTTTTACATTGATGATTAATCAAAACCAAAGGCTTTATGTGGACTGTCAATGGTAATCTAGTGCAAATCTGGCGATTTCTTGGTTTAAAACTTATATGTGATATGGGACGTAGGTCGTTTAACTGTTACCCGTCGTTTTTTCTAGTTACGCCCTCATTAGTGGCCTAGGGCTGTTTAGCAGAGCTTACAGACAAGTGTTGAAGAGTCGAGAGGGGGCCATTGCTTCTTTACTCAAGCTACGAAAGCTCATTCGCATATTGTGTCCTAAGGTTATATAGGATGTTAATCAATGTGAGGATAGTGTGTCTACAGCTAAATGAGTCACGTCTCGATATACTGAGGCGAGTCGATTTATCATTCCCAACCAACTCTTCAGTTAAACCTCTCTTAGTGGCGCAGACAGAATTGACCATGCGTAAATGCTAGCCGCTCGAAGTCAGTGATCTAGTGGAGCTCTCAACAAACTATATACAAAGATCTTTTCAGGGTCCGCAATTATTGGAAGATGTTTTGGAATTTATAATAACCAGCCGATAGCTACGGTAGATAACTATGGTAGAATTTACAGAAGGGGGGTATGCTCTGAGTTTACTCTGGTTCTAGGCCATAGCCGCCACAAAACATCTCGAAATAGCCCGGCAGAGCCTTGTTTTCCTCAGAAGATCAGGCCAAAGATAGGGCATGCCTAGGTGATCCAAAAAGGCAGTTCAAGTGAGGAAGGCGTTGTGCTGGGACAAAAGCTCGGTCGAACGCATGCAGCCCAATGATAGAGAAAGGATTAGAAATGCCAAGGTCAATTCTCGTGGAATGTTACGGCTCTGAGCTTTCGGCGGCGGCGGAGTGGTGGCTCGTATAAGATATGTGTTGATGCTTGTCGGCCGCGTGGAGCGGCTTTCCCCTGCATTTCGCTAACAAGCCATTTGACCCGCGTAATCGATTGTGCACGTGCCCTCGCGTCTCGCGTTTAGAAGTCGTCACAACACCCCACACTTCAATTCATTTGAGACGAATGCCGTTGTGAATAACCTCCCCTCCTCACTTGCCATTGGTCATGAACTATGGGGAGAGTTATCCAAGATTCCGATGAAGATGGCGATCCTAGGTCGTGCACTCCATTATCACCGTACGATCGCAGCAGAGTCGCTTCTCCAGTCCTAGCCACCACTCGCGCGGAAGAGAACTCCTTGCCGTTAGCAGGTATTGAAGCTGACCTTGGCACAAGCTCCACCGGTATATATTACTTTGTTGAATATTATAAAGAGATTGCGCTTACCACTTGTAGAGTTTCTGAAAAGAAACATCCAAGCTGCACATCGGGACCTCGTGGCATCCATCCCCTCTACGCAAGCTTCAATACATTTAGATTTGGTTCATAACGCTATTACGGGGCCTGGGACCCATACAGTGCATTCTAGTAAGAGAAGAAAGACAGTGATAGGAATGGAATCAAGCCAATCGCCTGGAAAGGAAATAGAGCGGAGGAAAACTGGAAAAATTTATGGACAGCCGAAGCAACAAACACATGCGTTTTTGTTCGACGACAGTGATAGTGCATTTGAGGCTCTAGCAGTCGAAGAAGACCAAATTTCGCTTGTTCATTGCACACATCTTTCTAACACCGTGCCCGATGCGTTCCTAGATGTCACATTAAATGTCATACCGGATGCTACTTCCACAGGAGTGTCCGTTATACCACGGAATCTCCCTGAGCCCATACACGATAGATTTGCTCAGCATGAGCCTTCCACTGTGTTTCCTTATCCGTCAAGTACCGTGCCAGATAACACGCTCACGCAGCAACGGCTGCTCGATGAAGCTCTCTCTAACAATTTACTGGAACCTATACCAGGCCCTGCCGACCCTCCCCGTTCTTCCATACTGTGGTCTACCTTCATGACTAATCCATCGGTAGGTAAGACAGCCCTAGAGCATATGTATGTAGCTGAAGTGTATCTAGGAACACACAAACTCAGACATCAAGTTAGGAGATGAGAGTGGGCATTCCCCTATGGATTCTATCAAAGAACCAGGCGATTACCCGAGCTGTAGAGATGTGGAACCATTTGCTGCTCCGGACCACCCCATTACTTCTTCGTTAGGTCACTCTTCTGAAAACACCCCTTTATCCTCTGCCACGGCTGGCTGTTTAAAAGGGACGCGACACCGTAAAACCTCTACAGAGCTGATTAATCCGTCTAAAAGTCAGGACACATTCACTGATGAGCTTTCACTTCCTGCTAGTTATCTGTCCTCTCGGAGGAAAAATAGAGCAACTTCTCCTACGACGGAGGGCTTACCGACGCTGAAAAAATCCAAACCAAAGGAGAGAAAAAACCAAGGCGAAAGAAATTTTAGCTCCGATGCGGACGAGTTAAACCCTGAAGATTCCGTTGCCGATATATCCCTAGATATACTAGAGCTGAGCCGGAGAAGACACATTCCTTCGTATGACGGTGGTAGATTCCAAGTAGAGATCGGAATGGAAACCTCCCAAAATAGCAAATCCACGGCTTCTGAACTTCTGGTATCTGATAGTGCTATCATTGGTTTGCCAGAGGAGCGCTACAAACCACGTCCAAGTCGATCCCGGTCGGCTCGAGTTATTGAAGAAGAGCCTATTGATTACTCCATACGTCCTGAGAAAGCTGCAAGACTGCGGGCAAAACGAAATAAAACCTCTGGAGAATCAATTGGTCGTGTTATATCTTCATCTTCTGAGAAGTTGGAAAGAATCTGTATCATGGGGTTCAGTCCTTCTCGGGCAATGAAGGCGTTGGACGAAGCTAATGGCAGTTTTGACGCAGCTATTGAATGGCTGTGCAACCAACCTGCAGATGGAACGCAAGGCAGAGTCTTGCGTACTGTTTCCAAGGAATCAAGCCCCCAAAAGAGTTCTGGTGAATTACTGGAGAAGAACATCACGGATACAAACAACACTGCTGATAGAAATTCTGTCAGACCTTCATCACAAGAACAGAAACTACCTAGCAACGAAGCGCAAATGGTTATCAAGTCTTTACAAAAGTCACCAAAGGCCAACTCTCGGGGGTTCTTACACGTAGAAATCCCTGCCATATCGAACCCATCTGCAAAGATGATCCAGGCTCCAAGGCAGATGACCACAGAAAGCGAATTGGAGTTGAATCCGGAAGACCTTAACGGGAATCTAATGAAAACAACTATCCCGAGAAACAACCGAACAGGATCTAACCAGCTCCAGAACCATCTAGTTCAGCTCATTGACAAAGTTGAATCAGTTGTACACCAATCGAAACGCAGAAAGACCACTCAGCTTGAAGACATCAACAAAACTACTAGCGTGGTACATCAGTCTCCAGGGCCCCCAAAAGAGAAGAGAGGTCGTGGCCGTCCGCGCCTTAACTTGAAGCCATCCGAACCAACGGTTGATACCCATGAGAACGTGGGAGTGGCCCAAAACAACTTTCAACCACAGCAAAATATTTCTACGGACATCCTTCAAAAGAATGGAGCTGGTAGGATTCTTGGCAGCCCATCGTCGAGGGATAAAGCCATCTTTGTTGTGACAGATGAAGCGCAAACATCGATAAACACGCCGCCGGAGTCTCCTAAGAAACGGTCTTCGTCAACTTTGAAACCCACCGTATCTGCTACCAGGGGAATGCAAACATCACCGAAAGCCAAAGAAGCATCGAGTCCTGCTCATTCACCGCTAAGCAAGGGCAAAGTGCCCTTTAGAGTGGGCTTGAGCAAAAGAACGAGGATTGCGCCCCTACTACGAATTGTGAAGAAGTAGTCACATAGGAAAAACAGGGGCATTTTTTGCAGACAAGCCTAAATGATTGAGGGTTTCTCAAGGTAGGGTGCCGTGAGTTTATTAGCAGTGCTAAAAAGGTATGTATGTCCGTCATAAGTTAACGCTTGCCCTTTTTAAGAACTAGACCTAAGCTTCAGATGTTTGCATATAATATACTTGCTTGACTATTCACGAACAAGTCTCAGATCACGCTACAAACCTATCTGTGGGCTCCGAGATACATGCATTTATTGATGCGCTGTTTTAGTAGCCATTTAAAATCATATCGCTGTTATCCAGTTCCACGAGGTTTTTACTAACATGCCTTAGCGTATCCACCAAAATATGCCCACCAATTGTCCACGGCCTAACGCCGACGATCTAAATAGCAGAGCGTAGCGCAGATACGATACCTCGGTTTAGGCTTGCTTCACAAGTAGATATATACTACCTAATATTCTTGTATAAATATCTCTTATATGCGCAAAGTGTCAAGGATGTCGAGGATATCAAGGATTAATATAAAAAGTGCCTAGAAGAGGTAGATTAGGTAGTAAAAATAGCGTAGAAGGCGTTAGTAACTAATGTAGGTAATATAGTAAATAAAAAAATACTGTAGAAGCCTATATGGTAACTATTTAAGTAGGAGAGGAGGTAAAATTTAAAGTAGAAGCCTTAGTAATACTATAAAAGTAATAGAGGGACCCCTTTATAGTAGCTATAGAGGTTATAGCTAGCTTTAAGGCTCTATAAGTCGCTATAAAGGAGATAAAGGAGGCTTCTTAATAGTCTATATTAGTAGAGAAGGAAGTAGATAATAAGCTAAGTAGATTAAGTAATAATAAGGTATTTGTAAGGGATCTTTTGGCCCCTTACTTGGTGCACGCCCGGGGGCTCTCAGGAGCTGCCAAGGCTAGCCTTCGGCTAGCCCTTCCCTCCTCATCGGTTCGTCTCTGTACTAGGGTATTGCCAACCTACTCTTTACCATATCGTCCTCTTCCATCGACTCTCCTATGACTCATGCTCGGCTTGCCTGCTCCCTACCGTACACCTGGGCAATATGCCTTACAAGTAGTTAGTATTAAAAACACTAAAAAATATTAACATAGAGCCTCTATTATATAAAAATAAGGCCTTATAAAACCTTAATAATAATGCGATACCGTATAATGCTTTTTGCTAGCGTTTTGCCTATAATCGGGCATTCGGTAGTATTTTAGTGTTCTAAACCGTCATTGCCCTATCGCCGTCATAACCCTATTATCTACGTTAGGGGTATGCTTAGTAGAGGCACGTGCAGAGCCTCAATCCGTGTTTCGTAATAGGAAGCTTTATAAATTTGAAGGGGGGCACTTAAATTATCAGTAATAAGCTAGTAAGGGTAATCACGATGTGCAAATACAAGCTCTACGAAGCATTTTGTCTAGAACCTAGGCTTTGCGGTAAGACAATAAATGGAGCCGTTATTAGCAAGAGGTGTGCTTTATATCTGGCAAGGTTAAAACAATTATCCTTTTGGACATTGTCAATGCAGCTATAACGCCATGCCCACAATAGTCAATACATTAAAGCACAATCCCTATTTCTAATTTAATAGTCCCATGTTCTATGATGGCTACGAAAATATCGCTGCAGTCGAAGAGCCAAATCCGCCATCCGTATATGTTAGCACACCGTTAATTGTATCAACAATCTTTGAGGACTTTACCTCAGCTTTCATATCGGTGTTAGTAGTGCCATTTGCAATGATCGAATCCTTAGTTTCAATGGAGACGGTAGGGGACTTTTGGTCCGAGCCAGTAAGGCCTTTGCGAATCGCGAGGACCGAGTCAACGATTACGGCATCAATACCTTCGTTAACTTGCAGCTAGAAGATATCAGAACCCAAAATTTATCGTACAGGACCTATATTGAAGATATACATACCTTGACACTTTCAGGGTCGTTGTTAAGTGTGCCATAACTCACACACACCAAGCCCGATTCCTTTACTACCTTGACTAGCCGCGGGCATAGAACCAAGGGCTCCGCAGCCGATACAATGCCAAGCAAGTTCCACCGGGATGCAAACCGAATTGCTTCCTGCAGGCTCCCCGCCCGTATATCCCCAACGGGGGATGTGCCAGCATCTGTAAGAAAGAGGATAGGGATTGAAGGTTGTTTGAACGAGAGCAGAAGACATATATCTGGGTTGAAGGATGAGAAAATAATATTACGCTTTTCCCCAAGATCATAGACTGTTTTGAGTACGGTATCAACGAATGAGTTGAGTTCAACGGCGTATGTGTCCATTTCGTGTTCTTCAGATTCATGAAGCATTGGGTACTCTAAATCACAATTTAGCTCCTTAGGACTCGAAAGGAAGGCATGGAAACTGTAAGGAACACACTCATTTCAATATTGAAGCCAGTTGACTCAGGCAGTTTCTTGAACATTTCCTCCAGCGTTGTAAAGGGCGCTTGTATAAAGTTTCCGCGGCTATTACCCTTGTAGCCTTTTATTTTGAAATCACGTGTATGTTTCATCCGCTCAGTGAGCTCCAATGTGTGGCTTTGGTTTGATGTATCTACTGAACATGATCGGGGGCGTCTGTGCGATGACTTCGTTCCTTCGCCGCTCTTCTGATTCTTGATTTCGATAGGTGATGAAGGCCTTGATGTTCTTGGTGTCTGGTGCTTGCTGATGTGTAGGAACTAGAATAAAAATAATTAACTCGGCTGCTAATAAATTCTGACTAGTCAAACTACTAACTTGTTCTAGGGTAAGAGTATGTACGGGCGCATCGATACCAGTCTCGCTCACTAAGAAGTCATGATATATGACTGGAACATGGTCCTTAGTCAGCTGTACATCTATATGGGTTTAGTCCAGTTCTGGCGAGGTTTCTCGTTATTTAAGCATACCAAACTATGTAATGTTAGCATGCCTGGTTTCGTTATGGAGTCTAGACGTACCTCGACATAAGATGCTCCCAAGTTTGCAGCCGCGATAAAGGACTGGGTTTGGTTAGGAATTGCTCGCTTATAGAATTAAATTAAAACTCTCACTTGTATGGTATTCTCGCCGAGTTGTAATGACTTTCGGGAGGCTATGTTCTTGCCTAAACCTTTGAAGAAGTTAGGAAAATAGAGAGAAAACGAATACAAATCAAATTCACCTCGGTGCCCGATAACCATGGTCGATGTCATGCTCTTCCAATATGTGTGCTGTTCCGTGATGGTCATATTGGGATGTGTGAACGGTGTTACAATAAGAAAGTTGAAATTGACGGATCCAATTACCTCCAATGTGGTGGCTGCAATGATGGGCACTCTGACATCTCCCTGTAGAGTGATTCGCTTTGATCCTACACTTGGTTTAATACTGGAAAGAAGCGCTACACCGCGTCCGACAACTCGGTCTTTTGCCCCAGCGTAAGTGGGAACTATATCGAAGAGGAGTTTGACTTTTGTTGCGTCCATGGTCATGAAAGTGATAGGATCTGTGCAAACATTTTCTTGAACGGGAAGGTCAACGACTGTTGAATCGCCAGTGGCGCCAGATGCTGACACAACGACGGAGAGGGCAGTGTCAAGTTGAGTGGAGTGAGCATCAGAGAATGGAATTACATCAAGGCTAACGGCTGGGATGTTCGTCCTTGTGTCCATAGAGCCTAGGCTCACAAGTATCATTGTCTCCTTGGTGAGATAACGATGTCCAAAAGTTTTCACTGGCTCAGGGCTCCGGTGCAACATATTGTCCTTAGCCGAAGTGTTGGACTTTCTCTCTTCAAAAGAAGAAGTATATGATGGGGGACTTGAACGAGCTGGTAGACTGCCCGAGGCCGGCGAGCTGGGAGTGGGCGTTACTACCGCGAGCCTATTTGCAATATCCATATGACCTCTTAGGGCCGCATGCTCCTTTGCAGTCCAACCGGACAGGTCAGTTCTATCCGCATCAGCGCCGGCGGCGATCAGAAGCTCAACAATTGGCAAATGTCCGTCAACACATGAAACGAAGAGCGGAGTCCACGCGAATGTCTTTTCCGGAATATCAACCTGCGCCTTCTGATGTGGTGAAGCTTCCAGCAGCAACGCCTTCGCACACTCTCGGTGCCCAAAACGAGCCGCGACGTGCAATGCAGTCTCTCCCTGCTCATCCTGATAATTGACGTCTACGCCTGCGTTGACTAAGAGTTTTACTATTGCCACTGAGTTCGACTTTGTCGCGAGAGCGAGGACCGCACCCGATTTAGAGATGCTTTTTCTCGAACTGATCTTCTCATCAGTTTCACCCTGCCAGTTCTCTGCCTGCAAAAGTGTCTGTGTGGTAAGCGGATGTTCGCCGATGACACTGAGGTGAAGTGGAGCATAGCCTTCAGCATCCTGCCAATTAGGCGAATCGATACCCTGGGAGACATCAAACTGGTCCCAATCTTGCATATGTTTGATGACTACTTGGCAGATTACAACAAACCCATATTGAGCGGCGTAGTGTAAAGGCAATCGCCCATACGAATCGCGCGCTTGAAGAGCAGGTCGCTGACGGGGCTGAAGCCTATCTAGCAAGTAAGAAAGGATGCGAACAGATTCGTCGTTTTTGCTTAAAAGTTGGATCGACTCTTGCTCAGTTGTTGTGCATGGTCGTGGTAAGAAAATCGGTGATTCCGCAGGAACAATGAAGTTTTTTGCGTCACTAGGCAACTGGAGCAGTGAACTTTGAGTCTGATATGTTGGATTGGTCTTTGATCGACCAATTGTAATGACAAGACGGTGAATGCAATTGCGCTTATTTATGTCATTTTCCTCCTCCAGAATATCGATTTGTGGTAAAAGCTTATCGATACAATCTTTGGATCTACAAGAGATTGACCGCTGTAGCAAGTTGAGAAGCAGCTGCTGGAACGCGGGGTTCTTTTCGTCCTCGTTAGTGTTGGCCTGCATAAGCAACTCGGAAAGAATTGATGCATCGTCGTTGCGGATGGCTTGGTCAACAGTATCGAGCAGACCTAACGGGAGGTCGAGAATCGCTCGGGATGACACTCTCCGCAGTGATGCTACAGAATTGACAGATCCTGTGTCATCAAAGGTTTTCGCCTCTCCGAGGCTTGAGAGCCAATCATTGATTGCTCTCAGGTCTTGAGAAAGACAATTGTTGTTTGCGAAAGGCCTGGGATCGACCTTGGAACCTAGGTACCGTTGTTGGGTACATACCCTAGGTATCTTTTTATCTAGCTTTTTCGTGATCTTGACGAACCCTCTTCGGTTCACTTCTCCATACCACTGCAGCTTCCTCAATTGTCCACGCAGCTCAAGAAGAGCGCCCATCAGGTCTTCCACTTCATCTTTGTCTGCCCCTTCCGGAACTTGAGTAGCTCGACCGTAACGATCGTGGAGTAATTTAAGTCTTCTAGCTGACTCGGCATACTTTTTATTATAGAACCCATCGACATCTTCAAGATTTCGATCGAGAGAAAAGAAAAATTCTAGTAGAAAGTTAGCGGTGTTTGGATTGTCGCGGTGATACTAGATGAACAATCTGGCCTGGTGAGACGCATCCATGTTACATTCCACTTACCTGCAAGATCAGGGTCTTCTCCATTCCTCGCGGCATTAGCGGCAGCCTTGATCAGCTTCTTCAAGCCTTTGTAATTGATGTACGAAGACGACCACTCTGGAACTTGGTTACGAGCAAGACTGTGCCCAAATTTCATCGTGAATAGCCAGATAACAGGTAAAGAAGGAACGGGTGTACCAGCGTCCCAACGTCCCAACGTCCCAAGGCCGGGCTTAATATTCTAGATATCACAGAATGATGCGCAGGCGCACTCGCGGCGTCAGGAATGAAATGAAGAATTTGGACAGGTTAAGTGACAGAGCCATCCGTCTGAATACGGGTAAGAAGATAATGATCAGCTTGCGGCTGGAAGGGAGTCGAAGGAGGGGCTGTGGTTTGCAGGTTGGTTACAGATGGGACGTGTCGCGGTTCGTGAAGCTAATTGGAAGTTGAATGCGGGCAAAATCGAAACGCTGGGAACAAGCGACGTTTCCCTGCGCCGGGTGATGACCTGCATGGCTCCAGTGGCTGATGTCAGTTGCCAAGAAGGAGAAATCTAGGGGTGGACTGAAGGTGAAAGAAGGATGGCTTTGCGGACGGTTTCTCTCCTGCCACCAATGAAATTAGCACTAACGAGCTCTCGCGATAAGGCCGATAAGGCCGTGCCCAGCGTTACAGGCAGTCGAGGAAGTGCTCCATTTGCTTGTCAGGCCCTGGTTGGCACTGACTCAATGGGTGTGTTCAAAAAGGGCATTCTGCCTGCTACAAAATGGTGTTGAAGGCCACTTGGAGAGCTCGTAGCGGAGCACTCTGCCATGGCTATTTAAGAGCTGCGGCCACCCATGACTGACCGTCGGCTAGGCTCATTGTCTTCACCCATAGTGCACCCCGCTTGTCCACTATTAGCGAGTACCATGCTTCGGTATTTGCCTTTCCCTGTCTTTGCTTCGTCGGTGTGACGAAGAGGAATGGGGAACTGCGGAACTGCGGAACGAGGTGGAGGGCAGGATAGCTGCATAGACTCTGCGTCAGATTCGGTCGGAAGAGGAGACGGTGAAGCTTCGGAGTTTAGAGAGGGCCATTTCTAGTCATGGCCATGCTGTAGGAGTTTGGGCTAGGGACTTTTTCACGAAGTGGTGATATTTTTTGTCTGCTTGCTACTGTCAGATAATGCTGTTGGCCTTCTCGTTGTCATGTTCAGGGCCCCGCCTCCAGGAACAAGCAATTAGGCACACGATCAGGCTCGCTCCACATTCTCTGTCATTGGCCACAGCAGCTCTTTGTGACAGGTGTGACTCTTGGGTGGTCAAAGCATCACTTCTATTCTAGCCAGTGTACTTGTGCGTGAACAGCGAAAAGCGGATTATCTAGGCTAAAGTACGTTGCCACTACTTGCACACATCCCCTTCCTCCTTTCTCGAACTTCTCCGAATAGAAATTGCCTGTCCGACATCTAGGCACAAGTATGATCCGTACTTGCTCTGGCATCTTATCCCACAAGCATGTAGACCGTTCCCACATTTGCCGGCAAAACGGCAACAGACCCCGTATTTAGAGCCTATATGTGTTTGACTTACTGCTGCACCACACGTACCCTTTGTGCTCACATTGAGTGACGGCGAGGGGGTTGGAGATAATGTTGATGGACTCCTAGCTCTATCCACAACGGTTGAGGTAAGTATTGATGAGGGCGCTGTCGAGGCGCTGATGATGCTTCTAGTTGGAGTCGTGCTTGTTGAACTCAATAAGCAGTTCCTGCTGCCGAAGATGCTACTAAGCCACCGGCGGTACTGACAACTTGTAAGGGCGGTTGTTGCCGCTGGTGGGCGGGTGGTAGAAGATGTAGGCGTTGACATAATCGAGGGCGTATCACTCCCTGATATAGCAAACCCAGCCTGACAGCCTATATTTTCGCACTAAAGGCCTTTAGGAGACAGTAATGCTAAAATGAAAGGGTTATATAACGTTAGCAGGGGTTTTATAAAGCTATACTATTTAGGCACTAGGGAATTTGCTGTCTCGTTCACTGAAATAACTGTGCTTCAAGAATAGTAACTTTAAGGAGCGCGACGTTGTTATATATTTGGCAAGTCATTAAAAGCACCTGGCAGTGTTATTGCATCATTCTGCCATCCTGGCTTCATAGAGCACGGTTTCATTAGGTTTCCACGGAGAGTGTCAAAAGGGGACACAGTGAACACTTGATAAGTATGATTTTCGCAACCAATGTATAAACTGCATATGCACTACCCTACTTACTTTTGCTAAGATTTGTTGGATTTGGGTTGGATATTTATTTTAGCCTGTCGAATCTGTTGCTTTTTACGGTGATATCATTATAGGTGAAGGTCATAAGCTCAACTTGTTCGATGGCAGTAAGGGCTTTAGCACTGAAAGGTTTTTAGATATGGTTGCAGCCTACTACATGCATCTCCTATGCCCCAAAGGACCCGGACTCATCTTCGTCTTCACTTCCGAAGACGGCTCGGAAGACGGCGTCTCCTGCCTTATTTGCTTCCAGTGCTTCATTTTGCTCCAAATCTATTACGGCCTTTTTGACTAATTCTGTTGGTGATGCCTCCTTGATGGAATCCTGAACATGACCACCATGCTCTGCAGTGTTGAACGATGCCTGCTTCAACATCTCATCCATAGAAGAATTAGATACAACCTCTAATGGGACGCTCGGGTACGACTCGTCACCGGGCGCAGCTCCTGGATCTAACTGCACATGAGTGGGAGGTTTAATGTTGAAACGCTTGCATACAAGCCGAGTCGGAAAGAATTGCTGCGTGGTTCGCGTCATTGGACCATACATCCCCAGTCTAGCAGCTTCCTCAGCTGGGTCTTCTGGCTTAGTGGTTGGGGCATGTGGTAAAGTTGTTCCTGATTCACTACCTAATGTGTTTGACGACTTGTTCGTCTGCGAAGTTGAGGAGGTGAATCGTGTCGCCATCATGCCTGTAATGGGTTTGAAGACTTGAGCGGCATGCACAAACTCCTCTAGCTCTCTTCGCCAATCGCTTGTGGACATCCCGGGGACTCGCTCTGGCATGTTTTCGCTCAACCCAGCTCGTAATTCTAGGAAAGCGCGATACCTCGCTCGTTTCTCCTCGTCTTCCGAATATGGCATCCAGCCACTTGTGCCTCGACTCAAAGCGCCAACCGCGATGTCCTTCGCTAATTGAGGAACAAGATTCCATAGCTCTTTTTGCATGTCTGAATACGTTTTCTTGAATGCCGTGGGCGGAGATTCGTCAAGCGCCGGGGGAAGATTGCTCTTGCCTGACATTAACGCAATACGATTCCTTGCCTCTGCAGACAGGTAATCAAAGACAGACTTGCTAGGAAGGGAAGCTTCTCCAAGGATAGTGGCACGAGATTTTGGATTTAATGGGTTGGCTTTGGCGGTGTCTGTAATTGATTTGTATTCTCCGCCTGTAAGATTTGGGCCAGGCTGCGTTTTTGACGTCTTCCATTCAGTTGGTATTTTTGGGAATAAGAAGTTTTGCTGATTCATTAAGGTTACTGGTCGGCTGGATAGAACATAACCGTCTAACGGAAGCCGACCATCGTGACATTTCTGAGCACTAGAAGGTGTGTTGCGTTTGAATGATTTTTTAGATACAAATATGGGCCTAGCTGCTAAAAGGGGGTTTGCGGAGCTAGCATTTGGCCTGACAGCTTCGATCCGTTTCGGCCTTTTCTCTGATCCCAAGACTCGATTGTAAGAGAGTCGAGGCCCTATTTCGTAAGGATCGTCGTCATCAGAACCGGTGTCATTCAGAATTCCTACACCAAAACCACTTTTGCTTGACACTGGTTTTTGCCTTTGTTTTCGAGACTTGACATTCTCCTGACTGTCATTCTCGAGATTGTTGCTCTGGAGGTTTGGCAAGTTGGATTCGAAGGGTTGAGCAAGCCGTGTCTCTACTGTGTAACCAAGGCCTTTACGATCATTTTTCCGCATAAAGCTGATAATCCGTGAATTTTCAGGCGCAAAGAGATGTACAGGTTGGTATTCGTGGTCCGCAGGAACCTGCATATCATCCAAGCGTGCCTTTCGTCGTATCCTTGGCCCAATTCCTTGGCCACGTCGCCAGCCCATTCGCTGAAGAAGCTTCATGCCCATTGTATCGCCCTCTGCCTTGATGAGGTTGGCGAGGGGATTTTTGATGGTCAAATCACGTTCCGTATTACTCAAGGCGGAGAAGGAGCTTTTTATCTGTAGTCGCTGGTCTTCAGCAGCGCCTGCCAAATCTTCCTCATCCATGAAGTCCTCCGGCCGCTGCTCTGCGGATTTGGTTTGGCCCTGGTGGCGGTTTGTCCGGGAGGACACAAACGCAGAGGGCGTCCATCCTTCCTTCGAACCGACAGTATTGAAGTAGCTGAGCTGACTATATTAGCAGCATGTCTACAAGATAATACTAAGTAGATAAGTACTCACCCAGCGCTAAAGCCTCCGGTAAAAGCACCGTGCAGCCTCTTCCGTCCGTGTTCATCTGTTACTGATTGTTTCCACACTGGAACATATGACCCATCGTCACGAACGTCAAGGTCTAGATGTGGGAGTGGCGTGCCGTAAAAGACAAATGGCGATTGTTGGGTCCGGAGGTCCGCCTCGAAGGCGGACCGGGGTCGTTTGTGAGCCATAAAGTGTTGTGAGGAACGATATTCGGACCTGCTGAACAGGTGAGGCTGGGATTTGGGGAGGGCTCGTGCCTCGGTGCACTACTGTAAATGGGTAGTTTGGGGGCTTGGTGGATGCGATGGTGGCAGCAAGGCAATCAGGAACGGCCACTTTTGGACGAAGCACCATTAGACGGAGACAGGATAGGAGGCATCATTAATTGGTAAATAAGCTAGCATTTCAACGCAAGTTACGAGAGGCAGCGGACGTGAATTACTGGCTCATAGAGCCAGCAAGTCTAATTACACGTCCCTAGGCTATGATTTGCGAGTATAGGGGCAAGATAGGCTGCGAAAGCTAGGACTTTCACAGCCGCAGGCACTCACAGCCGCAGGCAATGGTAATTCTAATTATAATAACGAAGTCTGATACGAATTCTCATTTATCATCATGTGAAGATGAAGGCTGTCGGCGAATCTGCAAGCGTCCGTCGACCATGGTCCAACTGTGGGCGTAGCACGGGCAAAGATAGCGGGAAGTGTCGCTGCCCTACCTAGGGAAACAGTATGGAATCAGGCACAGCGGTAAGACAGGTATTTTGCGCTACAGGCACAATTGGAATCGACGTGTATGTCACCATTTCCCTCATCCCTTATCATATCAAATGAAGCCTTCTTCATCTTGTTCGCACCATCTGTGCTTGTAATATAACAAGGCACACTTCACGAGCGTTGCGGTTTAACCCTTTGGCTGTCCTTGGCACCACTAGTCCTGCGCTCGTAACCACTTGGTCAGCCATTGTACAGAGCGCGACCCGCCAGTCTCTCGCCTTCGGTCACTCTTCCACTGCTCATCCCCCACCGCCAAACAGCGCTCCCTGGCTTTACTCTCATCATCGTCCGGCACGCCATGGTGTCCCGCCCAGGCGGCTGAACCTGAACCCACCTTGCTAGCAATCGCTCGAGTTCCACCTCACCAACACAAAACGCGCCTCTGCTCCCAACTGCGCCTGATCACACTTTACCAGCCTCCCAGCATCCCTAAACTCCTCTGTGCTCCACCATATCCGACCTCCGGGCCCATATCGCCTTCTGGGTAGGTAGAGCCAACCGCTGCTCCTTGCGCGGCCTCGCCATGTCTGCTGCCGCCCCAGCTTCTCCTGCCGTTGTTCGCACCTCATCAACATCTCGTCGCCCGCAAGCATTTGGTAGCCCCGCCGATCGCCCGCACCGAACCCAGTCCACTACTATCAGACCCGCTGCTCAACCTCCCGCATCCCCCCATCGTTCGCAGTCACATTCCCAGCCTCACGGTCGACCCACGTCTGCTTCCCAGCAAGCTAACCTTGCCAACGTAGCTCGCCGGGATTTTGAACAGAGCAACGTCGCTCGACCTCCTTCTTCGCGCCGTAGCCCATCAAGGGAACGAAACCACCCAACCCCAACCGCGGGCCCAGCACCTACTCGTACCGATTCCACTAGGAGCACTCACCGCAGCTCTTCTCGACCGGGTCACACGCGCTATGCGTCTGACGCATCTACAACAGCTGCAATGCCCATCAATGGTGTCACTGCGGAGAATGATGTGAGGGCCGGCTCGAATGCAGGCCCATCGAGCAAGCGCAGGACAACAATTACGGCTCCAAGCACGGGGCAGTGGGCACTAGGAAAGACTATCGGAGCTGGTAGCATGGGTAAAGTAAAATTGGCAAAGAATGCTGTTTCAGGAGAGCAGGTAGGCTGATCTTGAGCCATTTTAATTACCTTAATTACCCTGTGAATAACCCCCATTTCCCACCAGGTTGCTGTCAAAATAGTTCCTCGACAATCGACAGACGAGCACCGTAGTCATCAGGATCGTGAGAGGGCCGACCACTCAAAAGAAGTCCGAACCGCCAGAGAGGTCGCTATAGTGAGCCTCTTGAATCATCCCTATATTTGTGGCATGCGGGATGTCGTGCGGACCAACTACCACTGGTATATGCTTTTCGAATATGTCAACGGGGGACAGATGTTGGATTACATCATATCACATGGAAGATTGAAAGAGAAGCAAGCGCGTAAGTTTGCTCGCCAAATTGCTAGTGCTCTGGATTACTGCCATCGCAACAGCATTGTCCACCGAGATTTGAAGATAGAGAACATTCTTATTAGCAAGACTGGCGACATTAAGATTATCGATTTTGGCCTTAGCAATCTATTCTCACCACGAAATCACCTGAAGACCTTTTGTGGCAGCCTGTACTTTGCTGCACCTGAGCTATTACAGGCGAAGCAATATACTGGTCCGGAAGTAGATATTTGGAGTTTTGGCATAGTCCTCTATGTCTTAGTGTGTGGAAAAGTGCCTTTTGATGATCAGAGCATGCCACAGCTACATGCTAAGATCAAGAAAGGTCACGTTGACTATCCGCCGTGGCTGTCTGCTGGTAAGTTACTCAACCTCTGTAAGTGCTGTAAATGGCTTAATTTTATTTATCTAGAGTGCCGGAATCTCATTCATAAGATGCTTCAAACCGACCCGCAACAACGTGTAAGCCTGAGCGAAATTATGAACCACCCTTGGATCACGAAGGGATTCAACACACCGCCAGAGAACTATCTCCTCCACCGCGAACCCCTTCAGCTACCTCTAGACGCGGAGGTTATCGATAAGATGACGGGGTTTGATTTTGGTACCTCAGAACATATCACAACCCAACTTACGAATGTCATCCAATCGGATGAGTATCAACGAGCAGTTCGGGCTACCTCCCGAAAATATCAATCTCAAACACCGGAAACTGAGCGGAAAAGGGGTGTTTTTGACTTTTATAGGCGACGAAATTCGATATCCAGCCGCGATACTCTTATAAATCCTTCGGCTGAAGCTGTTCAGCTCGGCCTTGATCCAGTGAATGCATTCAGCCCCCTGATATCTGTGTACTATCTGGTACGTGAGAAGAAAGAGCGCGAAAGATTGGAAACGAATCCAGGAGCTATTAGTATGCCTAGGAGCCCTGGAGAAAGGCCTCTTAGAATGCCTGATCTTCCCGCTCCAGCAGCAGCATATACAAATTCTGCGACTTATGAAATGGCTGGAGAGACCCCTACTGGCGGAAGGTCTAGGCCGAGAGCGAGAACCCATGGTGAAGATGAGGTTACAGAAGGGTTGCAAAATCTAAATCTGGACGTGCCTGCAGGCCCTGTATCACCTGCCATCATCACACCACCCAGTGAGCAGCCTCCGGCAAAGAAAGAAAGTGCTGCTGCAGGACTTCTTCGACGATTTAGTACTCGTAGACATAAGGATCCCGACAGAGAGCGAGCAAGTAACCCCCCCACACCTTCACTCGCTGTTTCTGGCCCTGGAAATTCGGCTGGACCCCCCCGAAAGAGTTTCAGTGTCCGGAGAACGCGTGATAAAGATGTGCAATCCTCATCTATGCTCCACCCAAGCGGCCATACCCAGCAGCCAGAATTGCTTAGCCCGCCTAGTGGTAGTGGTAGCGGCGGGGCTTCCCGGAAGCTCAAAGCTCTTGGCCGGTCTACTAGTGTCAATTCTGCAGATCTACGGCGACGCATGACTAGACGAGGCATCTCAGAGGGCTCACCCGGAAATCCTCCAGCTACAAGTGGTTCGGACAGATCAAGTCTGAGTGGTAAACGGTTAAGGCCGGGAGATGCGGCTTCAGACGATACACAACCCGGTTCGCGTGCTCGGGTGCCAGCATCGAGAGCTAAATCTCTTGGTCACGCACGTAGAGAGAGCATTCAAGCTCGGCGTGCACAGAGAGAGATGGCTAAAGAGTCAAATGTACCAGAGGAGACGGACCAAGATTTGGCCGAAAGCGCCGCGGAAGCTAGTCGGGGACCGGATACAATGAAACCAGTGTATCTCAAAGGCTTGTTCAGTGTGTCCACCACCAGTAACAAGCCTTTATCGGTCATTCGGGCCGACATTATCAGGGTGCTGAAGCAGCTTGGTGTTACGTACCATGAGATCAAAGGGGGCTTTAAATGCAAGCATGCTCCGAGCATCGATCTGAACAAAGTGGTTGATTCTCCGTCCACTCCTGGGCACCCTTCTAGTAGTGGGACAGGCCATAGACGCAAGATTAGCTTTGGTGGTTTGATGGGGGCAGAGCGTGAACGGGACGAATTTAGGGAGCAGCAGCGACTTCCACAGACACCAAAATCATCACGAAACCGACAGACGCCCGCGGATCGCAGTTATACAAATTCTGACGAGTCGGAAGAGAGCGATGGAAAGGATGATAGAAGAGCAGGTGTTCTAAAGCCGGCAGGTGAAACAACAACGCACGTGCAAAGTGATCTTGGGGGGAGCATGGTCCTCATTTTTGAGATATTGATCGTCAAGGTTCCACTATTATCACTCCATGGCATTCAGTTCAAAAAGGTTGATGGGGGAACGTGGCAATACAAAAATATGGCACAGAAAATTCTTGCAGAGCTACGCTTATGAGGGGTTATTTTAGTGGCGAGAGAGGAACTAGCACTTAGTTTATCGGCTTGTAAGAGTTTGGGTTGTGGAGTGACTGATTGAGTATCTCTGTTTACCTGTGCGCTTTTGCATTCAGTAAGCTACCACGCAATGTCCCAGAGGATGTGCTTGACGAATCTCGTTTGTATTGCAATCATTCTGGGATTGGCTACACGTCACAATTCTTCAAAACACTCGCTTTATTATGCTCGTAGATTCTATATAATTTGGGAGAGCTATGTCTGGGATGGACTTCTATAGTCAGCTAATAGGATGGGCCGTTAGACTTTGTGAAGTCCCACTTCCTAATAATATTTGGCATTCCTATATGATTCAAACAAAGGTGGAGGGGATTAAATGATAATGACGATAAAAGAAAGGGTGACTAAGCTGTAATTTAAGGTCGCATACCTCACCCTTGTCATGCCGCGTTCATCTGCTCTGCTACCTTAACATCCCTACCTTCCTCGAATACCACTTTTTTAGTTCAGAACTTCCAGCCAGCACGCTATTATAATGCAACACATTTTCTCTCATCAGCAACAGTTTCCCGGAGATTGGTCACAAAGCCACCATCAACAGCACACCCATCATGCCGCTCAACAGCACGCTCAAGCCCAAGCTGCTGCCGCCGCTGCCGCAGCAGCTCAACAGCAGCATTATAACCGCATATCGGGGAACAATGTCACGGCGCCTGGAATTAGTGGCATAGCCTCCGGTGACCACAATCAGAGCCTCTTAAGCGCCGACCAAAGTATCAGCGAAGACAACAGACGGGTTTTGGATTGGATCGCCCAACTAATGAAACCAAGCACAAGGGAGACAGCTCTGCTTGAGTTGAGCAAGAAAAGAGAGCAGGTTCCGGAACTGGCTTTGATACTGTGGCATTCTTTCGGTATGGTACTTGACTAAATAATGAATCTGTGCGCCTCCGCAGTCCTACTGATGCTTGATAATTAGGGGTGATGGCTTCACTACTGCAAGAGATTATATCAGTCTATCCGCTTCTTAACCCGTCTCAACTCACCGCAGCGGCTTCAAATAGGGTGTGCAATGCCTTAGCACTTCTTCAGTGCGTGGCTTCGCACACCGAGACTAGAGCTCTTTTCCTCAGTGGTACGAGATGTATTTGCCTCGATTTGACACAACCGCTAAAGATGTAATAGCCCATATCCCACTATTCCTATACCCATTTCTCAATACTACTTCAAAATCACGACCTTTCGAGTACCTTCGTCTCACTTCACTCGGTGTAATTGGAGCACTGGTCAAGAACGACTCCTCAGAAGTCATCAACTTTCTCCTCACCACCGAAATTATTCCCTTATGTCTACGAATAATGGAAACGGGATCAGAGTTGAGCAAGACCGTTGCTATATTTATTGTTCAAAAAATTCTCTTAGATGACATAGGATTGGCTTATATCTGCCAAACATACGAGAGATTCTACGCTGTTGGTACCGTTCTAAGTAACATGGTCAATCAGCTTGTGGAACAGCAGACTGTTAGGCTACTTAAGCATGTAGTGAGATGCTTCTTACGGTATGACTGTCGTCACCGGGTTGTTACAATGCTTTTACTAACAAGATACTTAGCCTTAGCGACAATGCTCGCGCTCGCGAGGCTCTCCGCCAATGTCTCCCGGAACCTCTCCGAGATGCAACCTTTTCATCTGTTCTTCGAGACGATGCAGCAACCAAACGTTGTCTTGCCCAGCTCCTTATCAATCTATCCGACAATGTTGTTGACTCATCCAACAATCAACAACTGCTTCACTAGGTGGTTTTGAAGTATATCTCGATTTTATATATTTATATAATTTGAGAGCTGCTCCCCAGGAGATGCTTCGAACAGTAACTTAGGTGGCTCGCGTTGTTGGGTTGCGTCTGGATGGGCCTTCTTCATACGTTTTTATGAACAGTCATTGCATTGAAACGAATGCATGATACTCGGATTACATCCACAGCATTGACGTGGGTATTCATGGTGCTGTGTTCATTTTCCGTTTAGTTAATCCTCCATTTTCATCACGGATACCCGATACAGAAATCCTCGGCGTTTAGGTTGTGGCTTGTTTCATGAGCAAATTTCTTGCAGGGTCGCTCCCAAATACGATGCCATCCGTGTTTAAGTTGGGCAAAATATTTGGTTCTTGCGGTCAAATAATCACTTGGCCTGTTCTCGGTGTACAATAGAAAACTTATTTTGAAATAAAACAAGCCCTGCAGCTTTCACGCCAGAGCCTTAAGCTACTGCTATGCCGGCTCAACCTACCAGATATCCCACAGTAAAGTACAGACCCTTTGATCATTCGTCTAGACATGACAGCGTTATGAAATTCCCCCTGCCAACCATGATAAAAGTCCCTATTGGCCAAATGAACCTAAATTTACCAGACACTGTTCAATACTCGAAGTCATCATCAACCGCTGGGCCCTTGCTTTTGGACACACTTTCCTGTTTCTGATACATTTCAGCGACCATCCGGCTAGTGGTTGCTTGCTCGGGCTTTTTGTCATCTCGCAACTTGATAAAGCGCGGGAATCTCAGACTGATACCCTTCCCATCCCCGCTCGAAAGCTGGTCGGCCGCCGCTTTGTACCGTGGACTAAGCGTCAAATCTGCCGTTTTGACCTCCCAAACAAACCTCGGTTCAAACCAGACGTCTGGCTGGTCTTTGTTGCCAGTGGAATGATGATAAAATGGTTTTGGGTGATCAATGACATGCTGGTTCAATTGAGAATGGAAGTCCTCTAAGATTGCTTCTGAGAAGCCGGTGCCGATGTTGCACACCGTCTCGTAATTTTGCGTGTTTGGGTTGTAACAGGCAAGAAGGAAAGCGCCATACCAAGAAGCACGCTTGCCTTTTCCGTAGTAAGCCCCTAGAACAACAAGATCTAGAGAGTCGCCGACCCCGGCAAGATAATCTTTCTTGATCTATTGAAAACGATTAACGGATTCGAAATACGATTGGACTCATTACGGCATACCTTTAACCAGTTTTGGCTCCGCTTGCTTGGTTCATAACTGCTCTCTGGTCCATCTAACATCTTAACCATTAGTCCTTCACATGATGCCTTAACACTTTCCTCGAGCAAAGTCTGAATTTCCTCCAAATCATTCGTGTTACCAAAGGTGGCAAAGGCAAACTCCCCTTCGGTCTCAATGAAAGAGCTTCTGAGTAATTCTCTGCGCTCCCGGAAAGATTTGTTTACTAAGGCCTAGAAATGTTAAATGTACGCTGACCCAAGGGGAAAAGTGACGTACCTCTCCGTTCAAGAAAAGAAGGTCAAACGCAAAAATACAGACCTTGACCTTCACGTCATCTACCTTCACATCTTTCCGCTTTCGTGTCATAAGTTGTTGAAAGGCCAGCACTTTCTTCTCAACCATGTCCCATGCAACAGTCTCGCAATCAAGAACAAAACTCTTCGTTCCTTGCTTAACCCAATTTGGCAATTTCGCTAAAACATCAGGATACTTTTTAGACAGGTCCTCAGAGTTCCGAGAAAAGATGTTCGCTACGCCCTTGTCGCTCTTTCCAGCCGAGGGTGCTGTGGTAGAATACTCCTGAGGAGCATCATGGGCAACGAAGTGTATCTGAGCTCTTTCACCATCATATTTGTATTCACAGGTGAAGTTTTTCCCTTCGAAACGGTCAAGGACCTCAGTAATCGACTTCGTGGGTTTTGCAAGCATAGGTTTGAGAGGAACACCAGGCTGAAGCTTGCATTTGCTCGGGAGGTCAAAGATGCCGTGTTGTAGCATTGCTGGGATGATGACCTCGTAGCTAGGTAGTTCACTAATCAACATAATTAGTACTGGCATATACGTAGATGTAGAATTCAGTCTTACCTGTACACTGACTTCAAGATCCTTTCGCCCTTCGCTAACTGTTCTGTGGAGGGGATCTTATCGCTATTTTGTGCAGTTTCATGGAAGACCATAGCTTGCGCCAGAGCGACTAAGACTGTCTTCTCTGCCAGCCCTAATCTTAATTTACCCTCCAATGTTCTCACGATATATTTTGCCTCACTTGGTCCACCTTTATCCTTCGTGATATCAACACCTTTCCCTCCTTTTCCGGCCAGGTGCGCATCAGCTGCAGAGAGTAGTTTTTTGATACCTGCAACCTTTCGTCCCTGAGATCCTTGGCCTTCAACAGTGGCTATTCCCATAAGGCCCTCCTGAACACCTCTGATTGTGAGAGCTTTAGGTTTGAACATCGTCGGTTGGTTTGACCTGCTCTTCGCTGCTACGAGCCCGAGATCACCAATCTCATTTTGGTCCGCCTTGATGATACTTAGGCTTCTGCCAGTGCTCTCTCCGATCGCCTTCATGATCAATGATTCGCCAATGCCTAACTCAATACCGGCGTAATCTGCGGCAAGCTTGTTAATCATAAGCTGAATTGTTGGAAGCAAGTCATTTGGTGTTAGCCGTAGGACTTGGCGAAGGAAAAGTGAGCAGTGTGCAAGAATTTCAAGGCGCTTTGTAGTCATCTCAATTTTCGAGAATGTGGTGCAAAGAGCAGCATATGGAACTGGGTCGCCTGCTTTCCAATCCGGATAAGGATCTTTACCGCTAGTTTTGAGCGTAATTTGTACTTTCTTTCGAGCTTTTGCCGCGGCCTCGGGTTTCTCGTCTTCGTCAGAGTTGAGTGAATCTTCCTCACAGCTTGACTCCTCAGCGGAGACGTGGTCAACTTCAGCAGTCGACCTCACTGGTGTCTTTGCTGATGTATTCTGTGGCAAAGGGCTCTGGGGATCACCCCGCTTCACTTCTTCCTCAATGACTTTGGAGGCCTTCTTTGTTTCCTGCTCAACCTCGCTTGTCTCCGCAATCGTTGTCCTTTTCTTTTTCACTTTCTGCTCGCCCTGAGAAGACTTAGTTATACTCGCTTTCCCTTTGACTTCCGCTTTCGGACTAAGTTTCGCTCGAGCTGCTAAAGGTTTTCTGCGCTGTCTTTTCAAAGGAGGTTCGTCTTCAGAGGAATACTCATTCTTGACTGTCCTCTTTTTCAATTTATCAGCTATTATTTCATCGCCTTTGTCTTTGCCTGATCGGAGCCGCATTGCGTTAACTAAGATTCTTGGTGCAATCAATTATGAGGTGAGAGGTCAAGCTGGAAAACAGGTCTGGAGTGAGCATACCAATAGCATTTAGATCGTCTATACCAGATGCGTCGCAGGAACCGTTGACCTCAGAATTCTGCGGTCCGTCATACTCACTCATTAACACATCCCCTTCATGTACCGATATAGGAACCAGCCTAGTTTGTGTCGCCTCTCCCAAGCTTGTAGCATTCGATTCCGCGTTGTCATCATCCTCATCTTTAATCGGTTCAGCCTTTGATTTGGTCGAGAAAGATAATTTCGATTGCTGCGGCATAGGCTTCTGTCCATTTTGGCGTCCAAAGAACTTGCTATTAGCAGTGGGTTAGCTGAACGAATGGGCAGAGTAGAGGCGCGGGGAGTGGTTTGGCAGCTGCGAACCGCACCCTAGAGTCATTTGAGCAGGCTTAACATACCCGAGGGTAGCTTGCTTTGGAGGCATCGTCGAAAAGTGGCACAAAGAGTAATGTACACGGCGTGATTTACAGCCGGAGATAGCAGAGTTCGCGGGTTTAGGAACGAGCCGTTGGTGGGCGTTGACGCGCGCAGACAAGAGCAAGCGCGAAGAATTCGAAGGTGTGTATAAGACCCTCCCGAGGAGCAATGACATACTCCAAAGGGGCAGCGTGGGAGAATTCCTGCCAATACAGCAAAATCACAGAAGACGTCGCGTAATTTGCACCGGCAAGCACGCGTCGAACATCACGCCTGGCCAGGATGCAGGTCGCCTGACCACACCAAAAGTTCGGCTAACCTAGCCAAAACTAGGTGACCCCCTGTCACGTGGTCGGTTCACCACGACATTTCCTTGGTGGGTTAAAGTTTTCGTGGATCACCTGACCTTCGGCTAGGTTCGGCTCTATTGACGGATCCCAGCACTACTAACCTTTGCACCTACGAACATAATTCAGGGCAACTATTACCATCTAATTATTACCCTAGCGCCATTCTAATCCAATCTGTTGATCTTTCTCCCATCATGAAGACATAATTTAGTATACAAACTATTCCGTTGCATCATCATACGACCGGCGAATTGGCGGGCTTTTTCTGGCGGCGACAAGCTGCCCCAGTGGACCAGCAAGTAGTAGCGAAAGAACGGAAAGCTATTGTCATGTCGAGACCATTTGAGCAGCCTCGATTGACACCCCAATTCTGCTTCAATCAGACAGCACTTAGAGGTATGATAAGCCTAGTCTCCCAATGCTTCCACCGAGTTCTGATCAATGCCCCAAGGGCAGATTTCCTGCGATTATCCCGCGGATCCATAGATGATTCCATAACCCAAAACCTCAACGCCCTTGTAACACCTGCCAGTGAAGGTTTCGATCCCTCTTCAACATCCTCGCGGCATGTTCGCGCTCCGTCTCGACACCTCGTAGACCCGCAGTCCTGTCAGATGTTCAAGAATAAGGTTCTCTTTCCATCATGGCAAACAAGATCAGATCTCCTCAATTACTGTGCGGGCGTGGCCACATCACCCGACCCTGACGACCCTGATTCTGTATTGCTACAGGTAGAATCAGCAAGGGCGCGAGGAAGGGTCGTGGACGAGCGTTTGGATCCTTATAGTGGGCGCTACTTCCCAAGAGAATCACGGACAGAGATGTTAGCGAATCTTATAAGGAACGAGAGAAGTATAGAGAACATTATCCGGTCAAGGACGTGGGCTCTTGTGGGAGAGCAATGTACAGACTCAGCGATGACGGCAAATGAGGCATTAGATGAGTGGCGAGCACGTAGTTGAGCTTGAGGGATTCAAGTAATTAGGAGCACTTAGGCAATAGAGGAATTTCTCCTCTCCCCCATACGAATGTGAGAACTCTTTGAACGATTCATTGCTTGTCAAGCTCCAGGCCTGTGGCTAATGCCTTTCTATCTTACAGGTTGATTACGAAGAGTTGAGTGTACGCCTAGAGCACGGGGTAGAGTGGAGTTCGGTGCAGTGGGATAGCCATTCAAAATTCCTTAATCTTTCCAGAGCTCCTAATTTCCCAGCTGTGTTCATTTAAGATCACCCGTGGGCAATCTCCCCTCCTCTCGTATCTCGCATTGCCAGTTTTTCGTCCGCTGTCAAATCGCTCTGAGCTTTTTTAATCTCGACAAATCCAGCAGAGATAATAAGAGCGACTGTTGCGACTGCAAGTTCGAACCAGAATACCGCCTTATAACTATTTTTCAGGCCTTGACCCCGCGTCGCGATTGCTGTAATGTCTGCTAAACCCAAAAAGAAAGCAATCCCCAGTTGAAGAATGCTATTGACTAAAGCTCCTGCTAGGCCTTGCCTCCTCGCCGGCATCGATGTAGTCAACTAGGGATCGTCAACTCTATACTGCAACACCTAAGGCTATGGCACTCACGAATATTGATACCACGTTGAAACTAGCATCTATGCCAATAGTAGCACAAATCATAGAGAAGAACATATACTTCCAGTAGCTTGCGCCAACTGGTGCAATTGCGAAGAGCAGCGGTGCAACGATCCAACTAACTCCAGCGAGAATAATTATGATTGTTCCGGGAACGATATGCAGCACAAACCCACCAACTGTCGAGATAATGCAACCACCAAGCGCCATCGGTGTGAACCAAGCAACCAGTTGCATTGGGGTACCTCCCATGATATCTGTCATGCTGTTCGAGAACAATTAGTCTGGATTTCGTCGTAATGGACCAATAAAGGAGAACAGTATATTTTTGGCTTACTAGTAGGTACTATACAACAGGAAGACTCCTAGGCTACCAAAAGAAAAGAACATGGCAATAATCAGCGCTTTCATGTACCTAACCGCAAATATGTCGGACGGGAGTAAGGGAGCATCCTTTGAAATGAGTCAGCTGGTCAGTCATATGGCAAGTTAAACTCGATTTGAGAAAAGGATTTAGAATAGATACGAGATGATCTTGGGAAGAACCTCAAAATCCGCCAAGATATCAAAGCAGGGTCTGGCGGTATCTTTTTCACGAGATAGATAAATATAGACTTACTGCAACCCATCCTTCTACATATATAGCTATACATAAAAGGAGCACACCAATAATTAACAAGGTGTAAATGTATGGTGTAGCCCAACCCCGTGGGGCACGAGCACTATCCGTGATAGCAAAAACAACGAGTATCAGACCTGACGAAATTAGGACTGTGCCAAGCCAATCCATTTTGACCCTAACGTTTTTCCTCTCTTGGTAATCGGACGGAATTGAGAAATAAGCTACTACGGCTGTGGAAAAACTCAGTCCAGCACCGATCCAGAAATATGCACCCCAGGATAGAAATTGGCCAGCGACTCCTGCAAAGAATATGCCCACGAAAAACCCTAGGGGTGCGCAAGCGCCATAGATGCTGAAGACTAAGTTCTTGCGAGGTCCTGGGCGATAGACGGTACCTAAGAGCATCATTCCGGACGGAAGGTAGGCCGCAGGACCAAGGCCTTGTAGAGCGCGGCAGAAGTCCATCATGAGCTCGTTTCGAGAGAACCCAGCGATGATCGACCAAACGGTGAGCCAGACAACGCCGGCAATATAGACCACATAGCCTCCGTACATATCTGTCGCACATATCAGCCAAGGAAGCCCTCATTATATTGTGAGTCTAGCACGGAATACATGCCAGCCATTCGTCCAGAGGGTAAAAGGAACGCCGATACAACGAGGGAGAATGCGTTCGCTGGCCAGGTGCTTGTTGCAGGCGGAATGCTGAGGTCTTTTGCCACTGTTGGCAAAATGACATTAAACCCAGAGACAAAGTACTCCTGCGATGCGGTCAGACACTTCTTACTCGTTCTACTGTAGCTCATCTCAGTAGATCAGCATTCTGGACAGGTTCGACCGAAGTAGAAGGATTCTTGGAACATGTTAAGGTTGCTAGTTGCCTGAAATATAGAATGCGCATTCAAGTGGGATTACGGTCGCCGCTCTGCCATTAAGGGGACACACGACTTGCCGTCAAGAGCTGTGACATAACTACTGAATAGCAGAAGCCCACTTCTTCCAAAACACAGCGGAACCTTTCAGGCCTCTGGCGGCCAAGCTCCTCAATACGTGTTTGGGAGGATTCAGAATTTTCCAAATTTGCTCGATCATTCTGATGCCCTAGGTGAGTTTGTTTCTGGTCGATAGGTGGCTCGTTCGACCTGCGAAACTCCATTAATGTCGTTACACTCAATATGCTTGGAGTCTCTTCGAGTAGCAGCGAATGAAGGGGGGTAGGATCCTCAGCTCATGCTCTGGTCCTTAGAAAGATGAAGATAGGACCGGAAGGTGAGGGCCTTGGTAAACGAAGTGAACAAAATTACCTAGTAATCTCTATACTACAAGCCATTACGTCTTCGGGAAACAGTTCCAAGTGAAATAGGGTATCTCCCTCTGGTTCAAACATTAACGAAAGAGCTGCTTTTGACGTGAATAATGCCGTCATCCCATTGCATAGGAAGGCGAAATCGGGCTTATAAGGACACTTCTCAAGGAATTCCGTGCGTAGGAGCAGCAAATTATAAATCAATAATTAGCCATGCCAGTTACTGCACCGTGACAGCCCCCATAAGCTTGTCATAGAAAGAATGTAGACATCTACTGGGTTGTGGAAGCATTTGTGACGACCTGGTGCAGAGATTTTGAGTATGTCTGGCTAGCGGGTCCTCGGCGGTCGTCATATTTATCGATGACTGAAGCTCGCCGGGGAACTTGTCGTCGGCAGGGCGCTTCGATTACACATCACGTAGAATTAGGCAAAGGCATTCTAGCGAAGCGATACCAACTCTACTCATGAACGGGAGATACGATCCCATTGCTGCGGTAATAGGTAAGTGCTAGCCGTCAAAGAAAGGATGTGTGTAAAGAGATGGTTCTCCATTCATGTTTTAGGGTAAAGTTTTCGGACTCGCCCGAGCGACTTTCGCGAGGTTGCGCACTAGCCAAAATAAGCATTAGCGCCAAAAAAACAGCTACAAAAGCTTGCCGTCTCCCGCTCTCTTTTTCTCTTCTTCATCATCAGTCAGGTAATCATACCTTACATCGAGGCTCCGCTACGGCGGCTTGCTGAGGGTTATTCGAGCTTCGGCTTTCAAATGAGTCTCCTTCCGTTCCCGGCCTCGTTGATTGACGCGCCTGTCTTTCCTACCAACTGCGTAGAATCCGTGAAAAGATGGATCGGAGTTGTGGGATGGCCGCTACAAAACAAACTTTTGAGTCTTCCTTCATTAGCATCACCCAAGCCATGTGTACAGCAGAGAAGCGTCATGAGAATCCATGGGACTGGCTGTTCTATGCGAGCAATTTGCAGCAACTAAGAGTGGCTTGTTCGCTAGCCGACTACTCAATTATGTCTGCTAGACACGTGATGGGTCGATAGCCTGCGTACTCCATTATTGCTATCTGCTAGGACCATCAAAATGCACGCGTAAAGTGCCGTTGGTATGACTCGTATTTTCTCGATTGTTTAGTTCACAAAGTTATTTTGGGCCTAGTCTACAGAGTAGTTCTTGATCTAATTTATACGCTGAAACAATCGGCCAGCCCTAAAAATCGCCTAGTATAAGCGCTTGGGTGGTGACATTGATGCCTTGATCGTCAAGCTTCCCACGTTTTGCCAGCCCTTCTTCAACAGTGACACCAAATAATTGATGGCGAGCATTATGTTGCCAATTAGCTCGTCCTCTGTCATCGCAACATTGCCGACAGCGACGCCCATACACAGAACCTTTTTAAGCTGGAACTTGATAGTTGACTTGACTTCAGTGATCTTGCCGTTAAGATCCTCGGCGTGGGAAACAGGCGCGGGGAACTTGCCGGCTGTAACGCGGTTAGTATGCGAATATAGGGCCGCTTTCATTATGAAAATCACCTTTCGAAAGACCGGGACCAAGCAGTCTTGGGATTTGCTTGATCAAGGTATCGGATGCAATGAATGCATCGTACTTCCTCGCGAGTTCTAACAACCTGTTAGTCCTTCCAACCTTGGCTGATTAAGAGAAACTGTATAAAGTTTGGGGTTTGCGGACTTTTGATCCTATTAAGAGTTAACATAGATCAACGCAGAGTATGGGACTGGCTTACAGCTTCTTATTCTTATTGAGCTTTTTCAAGTCGTCCGCAGACATAGCATCCACTCCATGATGCTTAGCGCGATCAATGTCATGCTGATCACCGAGAACACAGACAGACATTCCTGGCACCCTTCATTAATTCCAATGTCCTCCTGCAGAAGTACAGTAGCATCGACTCACTCGGCCTAGGCACCGTTGGAAGCTTCACGGTCCCGCTGAAACGCTTGTCTCTCTGGGGGTCATAGTTCTTGAGACCGATCTGAAGCTCGACAGTTTCGAGGAAATTTCGCTTCTTTGTTTCGTTGGAGTATTCGAGAAGCTCTGTAACAGCATGCAATGTTATTTGACTGTAATCGAAAAGATGCGATCGATCTGGGTTTTGTAGCATATTTGGGAGAGGATTTAGAACAACTAACCTTTGACATTAGAGCGCACTCCAGCCACTGTGATTTTCGACATATTGGCTAATTGTCTCCCAAGAGAATTAGAGAAATTCTTTGGTGAACAGTGGTGGTTGAATTGTTTGAAGAAAAGTGGTAGAAGCGGCGTCAAGTCGGAAAATGTGCGCGAAATCCAAGCTAAGCGAGGCTAGCCTAATGTAGACTAGACGTCTACGCGATTGACACCCATCGCCCAACACCGAAATTTGTGTTGGTAGGGCATTCACAGGAGTTTCCAGCGATCGCGTGAGCCTCGCTTGTATATAGATTCGTTCTTCGTGACGACTCCACCTTATGGAGTCTCCACACACACCACCATACACCTGCGTCCCCGTGTGACAATTTGTATGAGCACGAATGTTTACAACATTACTACAATATCTCGCCTATATACTCCTCAAAACACAAGTCAAATTAATTGTTACCAGCCGCGCAAGTACAATAGGCACTATTCTACACCACAAAAAGCTCGCATAACTAGAGCAATCAAATTTAATTGTTATATTAGCGTGCAAAGCCTTAATGAAGTCTTTAAATCCCATAGCGTCTCTAAGTGCTCTAGCTATCGCATTCTCGCAGGAGAGAGTAGTTAAATAAATCAACAACCTCAAAACAAACCTAAAGCTTATAATGTAACGAGCAGATAAACCCGTGACCCGTGCGTGGAAGCAGGCACACAACCACTACAGCAAAAAGACCAGATCTTCGAATTTGCGCCGCTTATCAAGTGCAATGTCATGTAGCCCATGACATACTGTTACGTACGGTCCTGGCAGTCAGTTGCAGTCACGTGACTGGAGGATCGTCTAAAACCCTATTCTTCTCCTTTCCTTTCTCTGGCTTTGGACCCCCGTTAATAGACAATCCAATCGTACAGGCTTGCATGCGTCCTCCCTGCTGTGCTCGTACCTCAATTGAGTGAGTCGCTAACATATAATCCTTATACGCCTACCTAAGCTTACTCGCCATAATTTATATTAAATAGAAGGATTACCTTAAGCACGCTAATATCAAACAGCGGGCTATAACTTGGCAGAATCTTAGGGGTCGTTCGGTTGCAATATGGAGGCCTCATATTCCAGTTCATAATCTGTTGATTCGGAGTGATTTTGTCTGCACAGCCTCAAAAATTTGATGTTCCTCTCACCGCTCGCAAAACGCCAGAATAGCACGCTAAAATATTGGCAACTTTACCGTATACAGCTTCTGAAATGGAGCTCTTGGCGTCGCTTCAATATGGAGCTCGAAGCTCCTGTTACAGATTCCAGTTCAATATGGAGGCTTCATATTTGCACACGTCCGTGCAACCCGTAGGGCTCGCCACAGACGCGTGTCAAATCGGGAAGGAACGCGCTCTTTCTGCCGGACTTTCAGTTCATATTCAATCTGACGGTTTTGCAACCGAACGTTCCCTTACTTGTTAAGCCAGCATTTATATAGACATCTCCTGGCGTACAATATAAAGGGCAACTAGGGCTTTAGATTATTATTACAAATATCGCTTATTCCTTACAATACAAGGGAGCAACACGAACGGGTCAGACGGCCCTCCCTGCAAGTATGCTAGCAGAACAATACAGCCCAACCATTTTGCAAAGGTTCGATTATTTTGCTAACATACTGGCAGGGAGGGCCGTCTGACCTGTTTACCCCCCTGTAGTAATATGGAGGACCGCGCGAAAAGCGATTTCTCCTTCCTTTTTAGGACTAGTGGCTGCCCCTTATAAGGCCTAAGCAATAAGATTTTGGGCGGTCTCTGCCCCTAAAACGTCAGCTTATAGGGGAAACCGCTAGTCCCAAAAAGGAAGAGGAAATCGCTTTTCGCGTGGCCCTTCGTATCCTACAATATGTGGACCGTGCGCAGAACACCACAACCAACTTCTGCTTAGATGAATACCCGAGAGCCCAAGCAAGCAGTACATACAGACTGACAGTAAGTATGAGCGAAGATTACATACGGACACACCGGAAGGTAGCATAGTACATTCAACCCAATCAGAAGTCAAGACAATGAGGCAAACACTATTTGGGGCTGTGGTCTAAGATAAGAGTGAAACTCAAATAGATTCTCAAAGCCAATCAATGCTTTAATGCTGTGGTGGCTTATCGCGGAAGGTTTATCTTAGGAGGCTTATCGTAGGAGGTTTGTCATAGGAAGCTGGTTGCGGAAATGCTAATATTTTGTGACCTAGTTCGACTATACAGCTCTGTGCACGACCAGCTTCATCCCCCCTTCGGCAAAATTCCAATTCGCTACACATTCAATTTCGCCTGATTGCCACCAGCTGTATATATCAATCGTAGCGAACGCCTCTGTTTGCGATCGGCCTTCCTCTCCAGCGCCACGATCTTTGTCAAGTATCGTGAGGTTCCCACCCGTACGATATTGCCAAATTTCATCGATCTCTCTGTAGAGACAGCGTTATATTCGCGTTTAGAAGCGTAGGCAAAAAGGGAAGAAAGAGGAAACATACGTAAGGCAAATTCTAAATTACTTCAATTCAAATTCCCATAGCCAATCAGGACAATTCCCCAGGGCAACCAAAATGGTCCTTGCGTGCAGCCATAGCCGTTCGCTACAATTACTGTGTGCAGCTGGTGGCAATCAGGCGAAATTGGATGCGCGTAGCGAATTTAAAATTTCCCCAGAAGGGGGTGAAGCTGGTCATGCACAGAGCTGTACAGTTTGATCCCGCTGGCATAAGTTAGGTCATGGCCTCTGGTGCAAGTCTCGTTTAAAATAATATTGAAAGCATCTGAAAACGGAGGTGAAAGTCCCTTAATATAGAGTTAGTATAGTAATCTATAATTTGCGTTAGCCGAGAACCCCGGCATATTTTTTAACCTACCTAAGTACTTAAGAGCGCTTCCAAGGCTTAATTGTGACCTCATAAAGACCTGCAGGTAGTTAGCCACTATATGTGCATAAGAGGAGAGAGACTTATAAAAAAGAAAAGACCGTCCCGAAGGACGGCAGGGCCAACTTGGCCTTGTCCACCACAAACCCACATGCTGCTCTACTCAACCTCGAACTACCATGAAACCCCTCCATGGCTCAATGACTGCCAGCACATATATTTAAAAAAACTAATACAAATGTGACTTCCCAGGATCCCGCACCGGACAGGTCAAGCGGAATAATCGTGTTAGCCAAACAGGAACCGATCTTAGACTGAATGAGAGTGAGGATGGAAAATTGGCAAGAGTCGAGAGCTGCGGCGAGAACTGATGATGGACAAGCCGGAGCTTTGACGCTCACCTAAGAGAGGTCCCACCTTCAGAGCCCGTGAATCCTGCTATAACTTCATCTTGCCAATCACGGCCCAACAACTCATGCTGAGATAAGTGAAACTGAAAGACTCGATATGGCCTGCTTGCAAGTCCATAGCTTGCGTTCCCTAGAATAAGCCAGTGAACTAGTTTCAACGTGAATGCGCAACAGTTGAAGATTAAGAAGAAATTCAAAACGTTAACATCTTCAGCAGTTTTGCTTACGATACTCAGCCTCCATACAAAGACTTTCGCTTCCCGTAGATCTCACCAAACAGCTTCCGACAGCCTCCTAGTCGATCTCGCAGAAATACCGATGCAACTTTCGACTCTCGATATCGAAACCTCAGAAACTTTTGCAAGCTCCAAGAGAACTTCTCGTCGTGTGTATTGGCACTACCCTCGGAGACTGGTCTTTGTTATCTCTCATCCGCCCGGTAGACGTCAGAGGACTTTATTTTGAAGCGGACAAAGTACATCCTCAAAAACCGCTTCCATCTCCGCACAGGAGGTACCATCCGTTACAACCGTAGAAGTTGTTCAGATAAAATAACCGGCGTTTGTCTAGTTATCTGTATGCTGAACATAGAGAAAGACAATTAACGCGACTGGTCGGAAAATACCATAAGGTAACAGTGCCGACTTAAAAATGCCGTGGCAGAGGTTTTTTGACATTGCTGCACCTGTGAGATGCATTTTAATGACAAGCTGGAGGTTGGAGACAGGTTTCGAAACGTAGCTCGTGTCGGGGCTGTTTGAAAGTGCTCCAAGAGCGCTATCATCCTAGATGTACGGGACATTTTCACCAGTGACCATAGCCGTTGAGCGTGTTAATGTGATACCGCAGTCTTTAATGCTTACCAAGTCCAACGGTATTTTATGCTTCGAGAAGTGGAGCCGACGAGCTGCCATCTAGCGACCACCCATATTACTTCCACAAAACCCAATAGGCGGCAGCTTTCATGAACCTCAGAACCGGAGCGTGCCGACCCGTCATAATTTTCAAGCTTAGAAGCGAGAATGACCACACCGTATGCTAGCCTTGTGTGTGCCTCGACCTCGCTAGATGTCAAATAGCATCGTTCCGACGAGTGGATCTTGGCGTATATGAAGCCTGAAGGCAGCAATGGGTCGGCATACGGTGTGACCTGTTTGTAAGACTAGATCCTGCTGCCAGAATCACATAAGTCGCGCTCAATCTTTAGTCCATTCATGTGCGCAAGATTTTGGGTTTTAAAGTTGGAAGTCCGATGGATACCACTGAAGGTACTGTGTGATTGCAAAGCAAGGACACCGTTCCTTACTTCCTAACAGTTGGGACTCAACGTTGCAGACAAGCGGCCCAAAAACAGGCACCGGAAGTAGTCAATGGCATGTGAAAATCCCAAAGGCGATCCTCGAGGAAGCGCCTGACATCTCCCACCTGAATCTCTCCTATAGCTCCGGCCATGCAATATGCCAAGTGAAACTATCCATATTGACCAGAGTCTGTTGTCCAGTTGGGGGTTCGACGCGGTTCTCGCATGAGAACTATAACACCTTCCAGGCGCATGAAGACCTTTTCCGGACCTCGAGCCTCACTTTGACCACCCCCTGCTAGTGTACAACACCGAAAGGCACTTCCACAGGCAGTCTGGCGGCTAATCGAGAGGTCGGCAACATGACCGCGTGACTGTTTCATCTCACAAAATGAAATGAACACCGAAAGATAATTAGGGTTAAGGTCCGAGCCCATCCTCCCCATGCAGCCGGACACAATGTTGCCATTGCAGCTCAAGCGACCACATCTATGCAAACAAACATGTGAGACCGTACTGAGGCTCGAGTGTGAACAATGATGCTAGAGCAAGCGCACATGGGGGGCTGTGAAACATTCCTTCCCGTAAAGGCTGGAAGACAGGCATCGGGAAGCTATCGTGAGAGTGAGGTGCGTGAACTGTGTGATTGCTTGAATGAGCAGGAGAAGAGTAGATGAGGAGAGCACCGAGTTGCATGACAGTCCCGTAGATAGTGACATCGTCAGAGGTTGTAGGCAATCTGCCTAGGATCCGGGGATCAAGCCAATGATGCAAAATTGAGACCAACAGCAAGCTGCAATAGAAGACGGTCGCCGGTAGTGAGGTTGGGGCTGGAGCTGGAAGAAGGAGCTGAGGGCTCGAGAGGTTGGAGAACGTGTTGTTGTTGGCCGCTAATGCGCGAGTTCACGTGCTAATTCTTGGCATTCTTTCACAGTCAAATCTCTTTAGTACGATACCGTTTGTTCGGCCGAGCATATCGTAATACCAATGGTATTGTTATATCAAGAGTCACGTGTTAGGTGAATAAGTAGGAAAAAGAGAAGCTTAATACCTAAAAGGCTTAGGATATCTACCTCATGGGCCAAATAGGGCCCTCTCTCATACAAATTCTCTACTGGTTATACCGATATTAGTGGTAGGTGCTTAACGATATTATCAAAAGTTAGATTATCGTAATATTACACCAAAAAAGGCTTGACCAAGGGGTGTAGATCGTAATGCAGAGGATATCGTTATATACCCATATCGTATTAAGGAGGTTTGACTGTATCTCATAAATCAGACCCTCGCCTCGGTGGACCCTTGGCACGTGCACTACGCATGGGCGAGCATACTGCTCCTTATTAACCAACGAATTCTCCACCGAGCGTTCTGAGAGCTTATGGGCCTCGTTTTGGTGGTAACGGACACCTTTTTCACTGCCGTATCTCAACCATATTATAGCGTATAGTTATTATAAAAATGCTATAAGGTAGGAGCTCTTCAGTTTCTCTATCTATTATATTAAAAAAACAGTATTATAATTATATTATATAAAATATTAGATATAGTCAGTCGGTCGCATTAATTAAATTTTATTTAAAACCTGTTAGTATCTTATCACAATTTTATCACGATCTTACCTTACTGCTATACCTTATATACTTTTTTCTACGTCTAATTATCTCTAAAATACTACAAGCTAAAAGCTCTTTATCTTCTCTATTACTGCTATATTATAGCAATATCGTAGCTCCATTTTATAAAAAGTTAGATATAGGTAATCGGTTAAGTTGAGTTTAAAATCTAACTTATATTTATAAGGGATCTTTTATCCCTTACCCAGGCGCAGGCCCGGGAGCTCTTAGGGGCTGCCAAAACCTCACGCTAGTAAGGGGGGTTCGGGTCAAGAATACACTATAGAGCGCGTTCGTGTTCTCTAAAATGCTTATGTAATAAGGTAAGGACCAATAACATTACAGTACTACATATATACACAAGGGGCCCCTACTAGCGTAAGGTTTTGGCTACTAGACAAAGGGATAAGCTTCTTAGGCTTATAGCCCTTCCCTCCTTATTAGTTCGTCTCTCTCCGTAGGCTATTACTATACTCTTTACCATATCGTTCTCTCTTCTATCGACTCTCCTATAACTTATGCTCAGCTTGCCTGCTCCCTACTATACACCTAAACAATATACCTTATATATTACGGACGCTTTAAGTACAATGTTACGACTATTTGGAGAAGAGTCGGCGGAAGCTAGTTGGTTAATATAGGTACAGTCCAGGATGGATCTGGTGGAACTATATAACGAGGAATAATAACCAAGGTCACGTAATGTTAAACATATTAACTGTGTTAAACGGAAGGGACATTACGTTTAATACAGACAACACGTACCTTATATACAAGAGAGGATTTCTTAGGAGTATGGTTATGTATTTAAAGGACCTTAGTCCCTACCGTAGATAGTTCTCTCCTTGTAGTAAATCTCAGAATATAATTAGAGTTAATCTATTAGGCAACCACTCTACCAGTTATTATTATGTTGTTGTTTTATTCTTACCTATATACCCAGCCCAATAATAGAACCTACTGTAGTCTAAGCTACAAGGTTCCGTTACACATTTACTACCAAGGTTATAGTATTAAACAGGATTGAACAACATGCTATTAAGAGCAGCACCAGTTATAACAGCGTTAACGGCAGCTATAACCTTAGGGCCAGGTAATACTAGTATAGACAATAGGGATTCTTAAGTAGTTACGCAAGGTTAGTTATAGGAAATAGTTAATTACTTATAAAACAATAATAGGATACTTAAAAAATGCATTAATGGAATTAGAGCAGCAAAAATTAAGCTACCTTTAATTAAATAGTTCTTAGGAGAGAAGTTAAAGCTTAAGGGATTTCTTACGCAGATATACTTTAAGGTAGTATAGAAAGGAGCGAAATTAGCAACATTATTAGATTAAATAGCCTATACAGAATTATTCCTAATAGGGAGGGCACTTAAGTAGTTTAAGCCGTATTTTACGGAAATATAGGCCAATGGCATAATAACTACTAACTAGGATATACAGTATATATTTACCAGTTAAAACAGGTTTATAAAGCAACTAATATAGATATTTAGAGACCTAGAGGCTATAACCACAGCAAAACAAAAGCTTTAAAACTTAGTATAACGCACTTTAGCAATTAAGTATATAATACAGTTTTAAACACTAGCCACGCAGGTTAAATGGAATAATAGGGCGCTTATAGCATAGTATAAATAGGGATTTAAGGCTAAAGTCTAGAACACAATTATCCTAATAGAAGATGCGGATACTCTAAGAGAGTTAATAGATTAGTTAATAAAGATTAATAATAGAATTTATTAAAGGGAATAAGCTAAGTAAGGGCAAGATAGAGTTCTATAGTTATATAAGGCGCAGAGTACGCAACAATAGATATAGAGTTAAAAACTATGGAATAGCGTAAAGCTAATAGACCTAAGTAGTACTAAAGAAACCTAAAGGTGGGAAAAGAAACTATAGAAACCTAGAGGTTAAGGATTAAGTAATTAAAGGACCTAAGAGTAGAGGCCAAACCAGGGATCTTAGCAGTAGAAGATGTTCAGGCGGACTTCACAGTAAGAAAAATAGTTTAAAGATAGGGCTTGTATAAATTATAGAAAACAAGGTTATTTTGCTAGAGACTATAGAGGTAGTCAAAGTAACTATATAGTAAAGGGAACCAGACTAGCAGACGGCATATACGTACAGAGGGATAATAGTGCACTATAAGGAACAAAGGAGTGTTCAATTAATAGTTTTGCGTATTGTTATAATAACGTATGCCAAATTTATAAGGATGCTAAGTATGGCGTAAGCTATTAGCTATAGGAGCCATTATTACCTAAGTTTAGAGGAACCAACGAACCAGCTTATAGATTGGATATTAAAGATAATAAATTTAACAAAGGCGAAGCATTTACTAATAATAAGGCAATAAAGGCAGCTTACTGGGAGTATACAAACCTTAAAGAAGTTGAAATAGAAGCAGAGACTAAGACTATTATAGAATAGGGTTTAGTAACGGATATTATAATACTATTAGATATAATTTCCATCGCTTTATAAGACGATAGGAGTAATATTTAGAAGAAACTAAGTAAGTAAATAACTGCTAGTGCTAGCTTATTACTTAATAAAGGCAAAAGGCTACAGGCTTAAGATTCTTAAGAAGAGATAAAAGAAGTTTAAGATTCTTAAGATAAGATAAGATACACCTAAGGACCTATAATAGACGAAAACTAATAGGAATGGGTAGTAACTTAGTTTAGCGACAAATAAATAAGTATAGGACGCAACTTTAAGAACTATAAGTTTAGAGAATAAATAAGAATATTAGCAATTCTAAGTAAACGTAGTGTTCAGCCTAAAGATTGAATAGTTAATACCAGGATTAAAAAGCAAGATAACTATAAAGATCTAGCTGCAAGACGCAGAAAATAAGAAACTATAGATAAGTTTAGAATAAGAATTATTATATAGCAAGAGTAAAAGCTAGATAAGAGGTTAGCTATGCTAGGTTATATAAGGGATAGAGTACCTATATAAAGAGTTATTAATAGGCCGAGTGCAGGAATACTTAGGGTAAAATAGTTAGATAAACTAGAATAAAAAGAGGATCTAGATATTCTAACTAGGTTTAAAGAAAGATATACTAAAGGATATTATAATACAGCGATAATAAGGTACTTTCTAATAGATAGACTATACACACTAAACCAGCTGTATGGAAAGTGGTATAGGTAATGACATAACGACAAATAGGAAGACTTTTATATATAGCTAAATAAAAAAGTTGTCTAAGACCAACCTATTACAGAAAAATGTATAAGTTACATTAAAAGAGCATTAATTATAACGTTAAAGAACCTAGAAGAAGGATCTAGGGACTAGAGAAGTAAGTGATAAATCTTAGTACCTATAGCAGAGATACTAGTGGTTAGGTTAACTAGGTATAGGTTTAAACTTAAAGATAAAAATAAACTAAGAGTTAACCTAAAACATGTAGCGTATTATACACTATTATAAATAGCTTGTGTGGATAATATGTATAACATATATAGAGCACCTAAAGATAAAAACTGAAAGTACCTAATAAGAATATATTGGGCACCAGAGGAAAAGCGGTTTAGGAACGCTAAATATATATATAGTTAGCACCTAGTAGAAGTATAAGGTTAGGGAGACTTAATACTTTAACTAGGAAGATTCCTTATAGAAGAATACCTAAACAGATAATAGTAGTAGGAGTGCCCAGAGAACACTTATCCATGGCATATAGAGGAAAAGAAATAAACTAAGTATTAGCTAAAGTTGGACTAAATATAGGTAGGATCTAGCAGCCAATAGTTAGAAAAAGGGGAGGCATATAGGACTAGAGGGAACCAGTATTAGAGCCTTAGACCCTTAAAGGAATTTAAGGTTAGCACCTAAATTTAAAAGCTAAGTGGTAAGATTAGCAGTTTAAAGCGTTAGTAGATAGTAGAGTAACTTAGAACCATATATTACTAAAGGCAGTAAAAAGAATAGGGTTATTATACAGATAGAAGGAATACCTATATTTACTTATAACAATTTTAGGAGATTAGATAGCCTATAGAGGAGGTATTATTAATCTTAAAACAGAACCTATTTAGATAACTATTAAAGGGAGACCAGTTAGAATGTCTTTTAATATCCTACTATTAGGACAGGATAAGGCAATACTAGAAATGCCTTAGTTATAGGAGTACAATCCAAAGATTAATTAGGTTATAGGTTAGGTTAATATTAAGGATATATAATAGCGTAAAGTGCGACAGTAAACCAAGATGGTATAGTACCAAGTTGGAGCGATATATAAAGAGACTAAGTAAGGCTTAAGTTATATACCAAAGAAATACTACAAGTATAGTAAAAAGTTGTAGTTACCTAAAAGTGAGAAGCTGTTAAAGTATACAGCTTAAGACTATAAAATAGAATTAAAAGAGGGAATAAGTTTAAGGTTCTTTCTAATCTATAAGCTTACTAAAACGGAGTTAGTAGCGCTTAAGGAGTTTATCCAGGAGAACCTATAAAAGGGATATATTAGACCGTTATAGTTGTTAGCAAAATATCCAGTACTATTTATCCTAAAGAAAAACGGAAAACTTAGGATGTGTATAGACTATAAACAGTTAAACAGTATTACTAGGAAGGATAGGTATCCTTTACCCTTAATTAACAAAATCCAAGATAGAATAGGTAACGTAAAGATCTTTACAAAGATAGATCTAAGATGGGCGTACCACTAGATTAAAATTAAGGAAGGCAACAAATAGAAGGCAGCCTTTAGGTTAAAGAAAGGACTATATAAGCTATTAGTTATGCAATTTAGGCTTATAAACACACCAGCAACGTTCCAGAAGCGAATTAATAGTGTATTAGGAGAATACCTAGATGAGTTTATTATGGTATACCTTAACGACATTATTATCTACTTAGAGAGTGAGGAAGAATATAGAAAACACGTTAAATAGGTCTTAAAGAGACTATAAGAAGAATAGATGCTAGTAGCAATTAAGAAATATAAATTCTTTACTAGGAAGACCGATTTTGTTAGATTTATTATTAAACTAGGCCAACTTAGTATAGATCTAAAGAAGATTAAGGCTATAGTAAATTAGTAGAAACCTAAGAACGTTACGCAGTTAAGATTGTTTTTAGGGTTTTGCAATTATTATAGAAGGTTTATAGCGCAATAGTTATAGAATATTAAGCCGTTTATATGGTTAACAAAGAAAGAAGAACTATAGGCATAGGGAAAGGAGCAATAAAAACTATTTAAAAGAGTTAAAAAGTTGTTTACCTAGGAGCCAGTTCTTAAGATCTATTAACTAGGTCTAAAGACGGTTATAGAAATAGATATATTAGACTTTACACTAGGGGCGTACTTCCTATAAAAATATTAAGACGGATGGCACCCAGTGGCGTACTATAGTTAAAAGATAACACTACTAGAGTTAAACTATAATATCTACAACAAGGAGTTATTAGGTATAGTTACAGCACTTAAGGAATAGAGAGCATTCTTATAAGGTATAGAGAAACCATTTATAGTTAAAATAGACTATAAAAACCTTATAGGATTCCTAATAATAAAGGAACTTAACTAAAGACAGGTTAGATGGGCGGAAATACTTATAAAATACCATTTCAAAATTTAGTATACTAAAGGTATAGATAATACATAAGCAGACGCTCTAAGTAGAAAGGCTAAACTATAAAGTAATAGAAAGCTATTAGGAGCTTTATTATAAAAAAATTAAGACGGATTAATTAGGTATAATTATCCAAAAATTGCAGCAATTAAGGAAAGTTAGATCTATAAATTACTAGAGAGTAATTAGATATAGAAGATATAAAAAGCATAAGTAAAGGATCTAGACTTAAAGCAATACAAAAATAGAGAGGTAATATATATGCCTAAGTCTATCGCAGAAGAGTTTATTAAGGAATTCCACAAGGGAATAATATAAGGACATAATAGAGCTATAGGCTTAGTATTAAGGCTTTAAAAGGAGTATATTATTTAAGAAATCTAGGGACTAGTAAAATAAGTTATAAAGAAATATCTAGATTGCCAAAGGAATAAACTAACAAGGCATAAGCTGTATAGAGGGCTACAACCTATTAAGACACCAGGAAGACTATAGGAGGTTATATTATAGGACTTTATTATTAAGTTACCAAAGTTAAAAAATCCTATTACAGGACAAGATTATAATGTAATCTTAGTAATAGTGGACAAGCTAATAAAGTGGGGATACTTTATAGCATGCACTAAAGAGATATTAGTAAAGAATATCACTAGAATCTATATAAAGGAAGTATTTATAAAACATGGAGCACTAGATAAGGTTATATTGGATAGAGATCTAAGATTTATAGCAGTATTTTAGGAAGTGTTTCTAGCAGAATAAGGGGTTCGCGCAGTAATATCTATAGCGTATTACCCGCAAACGGACGGATAAACGGAAAGACTAAATTAGACACTGGAGCAGTATCTAAGGCACTATATTAATTACGCACAGAATAATTAGGTATTGTTATTACCAGTTACACAGTTTATATATAATATAACACTATAAGAAGGAATGGGGACATTACTATTTAAGGCAAATTACGGGTATAAGCTAAGAACATCATTATCGCTATATTAAGTAAAAAAGACAAGTAGCACAGCTAAGTAAAGAATGGAGATGTTAATAAATCTTTATATAGACCTTAAAGAAATAGCTAAACTAGTATAAGAATAAATAAAAAGGTACTATAATACTAAGAGATCTAAGGGACCAGATCTTAAGGAGGGAGATAAAGTATAGCTACTATACAAAAATTTCAAGAGTTAATAATTAAGCAAGAAATTGGACTATATTAGACTAGGACCTTTTAAAGTTAAGTAAAGAATTTTATTGGTTATGTATAAGTTAAACCTACTAGCTAAAATGAAAATCTACCCTATATAGCATATTGCAATGCTAGAGCTAGCATATAGGAATATTAAGCCACCAGTCTACAAGGCAGACATATATAGAGGACAAGAGGAAGATAAATAGCAAGTTTTAAAGATTATTAGTTACAAGAATATAGATAACAAAACATAGTATAAAGTAAAGTGGATAGGCTATAGTAAGACTACCTAGGAACTACTAAGCAACCTAAGGAACGCTATAGGAAAGGTATAGGAGTATTAAAAGAAAGTAGGTTAGGTAATATTAACAAAAAAGGATTACCAAAGAATAAGTTACCTAAGGGGGACCTAAGAGAAGCAATTGCCGAGCTACTTAGAGTTATTTCCCTTATAGGAGGAGAGCTAGTCCTTTTATTACCTAGCTTAGATAAACCCTATTAAACCAGTTTCCACTCCTTAGAACGGACCTTCTTATAGACACATTTAAGACGTTAAAGACGAGTATAAGCTAAATATTAAGCTTTAAGGACGCGTGCGGATTCTTCTAAGGCACGTTAAACCTTAAGCAGTATAGAGGCCAGCTCACTATTAAGCTTCGCAGTAGTAGATTAAACACGAGACCCTATAATAAGTTACTTAGGGAACTTAAAGACTATTAAAAGTAATAGGACGCGCACACTTAGCATTAGAAATAAAGCGAACATTACAGGACGATTAAACGTTTGCTTTAGTACACTTAGAGTAAAAGGAGGGTTATTAAGATATAGGACTCGCTAACGCAACATAGACTAACCCCTCTTTCGCGTACCTTAAGCAAGGAATCGCCATCACTTTACTAAGCAATAGTATGGAGGAAACCATACAAAGGCAACACTTAACTTAGGAAAGAGAAGAAGAAGCTTTAGGTATAATAAGCAAGGATATTAACCAGACTAATTAAACGGACATTACACCTCTAGTAGACAACTTAGAGATGTTAGAAATCTTTAAGGACAAAGATAAAGAGAAGGGAGATAGTATTACAGACGCTTTAAGTACGATATTATAACTACTTAGAGAAGAGTTGGCGGAAGCTAGTTGGTTAATATAGGTATGGTCTAGGATGGATCCGGTGGAACTATATAACAAGAAATAGTAACTAAGGTCACGTGGTGTTAAATATATTAACTATATTAAATAGAAGGGACGTTACGTTTAATATAGATAACACGTACCTTACATATAAGAGAGGATTTCTTAGGAGTATAGTTATATATTTAAAGGACCTTAGTCCCTACTATAGATAGTTCTCTCCTTATAGTAAATCTTAGAATACAATTAGAGTTAATCTGTTAGGCAACTACTCTACCAGTTATTATTACGTTGTTGTTTTATTCTTACCTATATACCTAGCCCAATAACAGAACCTACCGTAGTCTAAGCTACAAGGTTCTGTTATATTATAATATTTTACAACAATATATCTCGTCCCTTAGTATTCTTAGTAGGGGGTTATAATTTATAAATATATAGATATAATTACCTAAAGAATCTATTATATTAATAAAGTATATAATAATTTTTATAATACGTAGCATAATCCTTAGAATACTTTTAGAGCTCTTACTGTACCTAGCCTAAAAGACCAAAACCAACTAAAAGATCCTTAAAAAACACCTAGAGAATCCCCCTGAGATATATATATTATAGGGAAGGTATATATCAAACAATAGTAGTTCGTATTTGCGCGTAACCGCCAGAACCACGCCTAGCAATAGCCCTCTATAATAAAGACGGGCAAATACCATACTATAAAGCGGAAATACCTCTATTAAAAAGGCATCTAATAAAATATAAAGCCTATTAGACGCGTCTAGTATCTAGAATTATAGGGGAGCAACTATTAGCTATAACGAACTAATATAGCTAGTAGAATGGCTCCGCCAGTCTAGTAAATCTTAGGCGCCCCTTTAGCAACCCCTTAATTAAATCCTCTAACGGCTAAATAAAATTAAAAATAAATAAAACTCCCCTTTACTGGCGAGCCGTACCTAGGCCGCTATAGCTGCGCTTTTATAGCATAGGAAACCTACCTCCCTTAAGATAATAATTAGGTATATAATCACAATATAACTAAATATAGAAAAAGTAGTGGGGCTTAAGGGATAATTAGAAACAAAAATCCTTACAGAAATCTATAAAGAGGTCTATAATGCTGTTATAGTCTAATACCTTAGGAGTGGAGATATTAGAGTCACCCTAAAGGACCAATAGTTAAAGGAATAAGTGTTACGGACGCTTTAAGTACAATATTACAACTACTTAGAGAAGAGTCGGCGGAAGCTAGTTAGTTAATATAGGCATAGTCTAGGATAGAACTAGTAGAACTATATAACAAGGAATAGTAACCAAGGTTATGTGGCGTTAAACGTATTAACTGTGTTAAACGGAAGGGACATTACGTTTAATATAGATAACACGTACCTTATATACAAGAGAGGATTTCTTAGGCGTACGGTTGTGTATTTAAAGGACCTTAGTCCCTATTATAGATAGTTCTCTCCTTATAGTGAATTTTAGAATATAATTAGAGTTAATCTATTAGGCAACTACTCCACCAGTTATTATTACGTTGTTAATTTATTCTTACCTATATACCTAGCCTAATAATAGGACCCACCATAGTTCCTACTATAAGGTTCCGTTACACATTTACTACTAAGGTTACGGTATTAAATAAGGTTAAATAATATGCCACCCAGAGCACCAGTTATAACGGCATTGACAGCAGCTACAACCTTAGGGCTAGGTGATACCAGTATAGACAATAGGGATTCTTAAGTAGTTATATAAGGTCAGTTATAAGAAATGGTTAATTACTTATAAGACAATAATAGGATACTTAAAAAACGCATTAATGGAATTAGAGTAGTAAAAATTAAGCTACCTTTAATTAAACGGTTCTTAGGAGAGAAGTTAAAGCTTAAGGGATTTCTTACGCAGATGCACTTTAAGGTTATATAGGAAGAAGTAAAGTTAGTAATATTATTAGATTAAATAGCCTATGCAAGATTATTCCTAATAGGAAGGGTACTTAAGTGGTTTAAACTATATCTTATAGAAATATAGGCTAATGGCATAACAACTACTAACTAGGACGTGCGGTATATATTTACCAGTTAGAACGGGTTCGCGAAACAACTAACACAGATATTTAGAGACTTGGAGGCCACAACTATAGTGGAATAAAAGCTTCAGAACTTAGTATAACGCACTTTAGTAATTAAGTATATAACATAATTTTAAACACTAGCCATATAGGTTAAGTAGAATAATAGGGCGCTTATAGTATAGTATAAACAGGGACTTAAGGCTAAGGTCTAGGACGTAATTATCCTAATAGAAGATGCGGATACTTTAAAAGAGTTAATAAATTAGTTAATAAAGATTAATAATAGGATCTATTAAAGGGAACAAGCTAAAAGAGGGCAAGATAGAGTTCTATAGTTATATAAGGCGCAGAGTACGCAATAATAGACATAGAGTTAAAAACTATAGAATGGCGCAGAGCTAATAGACCTAAGCGGTACTAAAGAAACCTAAAGGTAGGAAAAAAAACTATAGAAACCTAGAGGTTAAGGATTAAGTAATTAAAGGACCTAAAAGCAGAGGCCAAACCAAGAATCTTAGTAGTAGAAGATATTTAGGCAGACTCTATAGCAAGAAAGATAGTTTAAAGATAGGGCTTATATAAATTACGGAAAATAAAGTCATTTTACTAGAGACTATAAAGGTGGTTAGAGTAACTATATAGTAAAGGAAACAAGGCCAGCAAATAGCACATATATATAGAGGGACAATAGTGCACTATAAGGAACAAAAGAGTGTTTAATTAATAGTTTTGTGTATTATTATAACAACGTATACTAAATTTATAAGGATGCTAAGTATAGCGTAAGCTATTAGCTATAGGAGCTATTATTATTTAAGTTTAGAGGAACTAATAAACTAGCTTATAGATTAGATATTAAAAACAATAAATTTAATATAGGCAAAGTATTTACTGACAATAAGGCAATAAAGGCAGCTTACTAGAAGTATGCAGATCTTAAAAAAGTTAAAATAGAAGTAGAGACTAAGACCATTACAAAATAAGGTTCAGTAATGGATATTATAATACTATTAGATATGATTTCCATCGCTTTATAAGATAATAGGAGTAATGTTTAGAAGAAACTAAGCAAGTAGATAACTACTAGTGCTAGCTTATTACTTAATAAAGGCAAAAGGCCACAGGCTTAAGATTCTTAAGAAGAGATAAAAGAAGCTTAAGATTCTTAAGACAAGATAAGACACACCTAAGGACCCACAACGGACGATAATAGATGGGAAAGAATAGTAACTTAGTTTAGTAATAAACGAATAAGTATAGGACGCAAGTTTAAGAACTATAAGTTTAGAGAACGAATAAGAATATTAGCAATCCTAGGTAAATATAGTGTTTAGCCTAAAGATTGAATAGTTAATATAAGGATTAAAAAGCAAGATAACTACAAAGATCTAGCTGCAAGACACAGAAAATAAGAAACTATAGATAAGTTTAGAACAAGAATTATTATATAGCAAGAGCAAAAGCTAGACAAGAGGTTAGCTATACTAGGTTATATAAGGGACAGAGTACCTGTATAAAGAGTTACTAATAGGCTAAATATAGGAACACCTAGGGTAAAATAGTTAGATAAATTGGAATAAGAAGAGGATCTAGATATCCTAACTAGGTTTAAAGAAAGATATACTAAAGGATGTTATAATATAGCGATAACAAAGTACTTTCTAATAGATAGACTATATACACTAAACTAGTTGTATAGAAAGTAGTATAGGTAATAACACAATAATAAATAGGAAGACTTTTATATATAGCTAGATAAAAAAGTTGTCTAAGACTAACCCATTATAGAGAAACGCATAAGTTATATTAAAGGAGTATTAATTATAATGTTAAGAAACTTAGAAGAAGGATCTAAGGACTAGAGAAGTAAGCAATAAATTTTAATACCTATAGCAGAAATACTAGTGGTTAGGTTAACTAAGTATAGGTTTAAACTTAAGGATAAAGATAAACTAAGAGTTAACCCAAAATATATAGCGTATTATATACTATTGTGGATAGCTTATGTGGATAATATGTGTAATATACATAGAGCACCTAAAGATAAAAACTAGAAGTACCTAGTAAGGATATATTAGGCACTAGAGGAAAAGTGGTTTAGAAATGCTAAGTATATATATAAATAGCACCTAGTAGAAGTATAAGGTTAAAGGGACTTAATACTTTAACTAGGAAGATTCCTTATAGAAGAGTGCCTAGATAGATAATAGTGGTGGGAGTGCTTAGAGAACACTTATCTATAGTATATAGAGGAAAAGAAATAAACTAAGTATTGGCTAAGGTTAGACTAAGTACAGATAAAATCTAGCAGCCAATAGTTAGGAAAAGGGGAGGTGTATAGGACTAGAGGGAACTAGTATTAGAGCCTTAGACCCTTAAAGGAATTTAAGGTTAATACTTAAATTTATAAGCTAAATGGCAAGATTAATAGTTTAAAGTATTGGTAGATAGTAGAGCAACTAGGAACCATATATTACTAAAGGTAGTGGAAAGGATAGGGTTACTATATAGATAAAAAGAACACCTATATCCACTTATAACGATTTTAGGAGATTAGATAGCCTATAGAGGAGGTATTATTAATCTTAAAATAGGACCTATTTAGTTAACTATTAAAGGAAGACTAGTTAGAATGTCTTTTAATATCCTACTATTAGGATAGGATAAGGCGATACTAGAAATACCTTAATTACAAGAGTATAATCCAAAGATTAATTGGGTTATAGGTTAGGTTAATATTAAGGATACTTAATGGTGTAAAGTGTGACAGTAAACCAAGTTGGTATAGTACTAAGTTGGAGCGATATATAAAGAGACTAAGTAAGGCTTAAGTTATATACTAAAGAGATACCATAAGTATGGTAAAAAGTTATGGTTACTAGAAAGTGAAAAGCTGTTAAAGTATATAGTATAGGACTATAAGATAGAATTAGAAGAGGGAATAAGTCTAAAGTTTTTTCCAATCTATAAGCTTACTAAAATGGAGTTAGTAGCGCTTAAGGAGTTTGTCTAAGAGAACTTATATAAGGGATATATTAGACCATTATAGTTATTAGTAGGATATCTAGTACTATTTATCCCAAAGAAAAACGGAAAACTTAGGATATATATAGACTATAGACAGTTAAACAGCATTACTAGGAAGGATAGGTATCTTTTACCCTTAATTAGTAAAATCTAAGATAGAATAGGTAATATAAAAATCTTTACAAAGATAGATCTAAGATAGGTGTACCATTAGATTAGGATTAAGGAAGGCAATAAATAGAAAGCGGCCTTTAGGTTAAAGAAAGGACTATATAAACCATTAGTTATACAATTTGGGCTTATAAACGCACTAATAACATTCTAGAAGTAAATTAATAGTATATTAGGAGAATACCTAGATGAGTTTATTATGGTATACCTTAACGACATTATTATCTACTTAGAGAGTGAGGAAGAATATAGAAAATACGTTAAATAGGTCTTAAAGAGACTATAAGAAGAATAGATGCTAGTAGCAATTAAGAAATATAAATTCTTTACTAGGAAGACCGATTTTGTTAGATTTATTATTAAACTAGGCCAACTTAGTATAGATCTAAAAAAGATTAAGGCTATAGTAAATTGGTAGGAACTAGAGAATGTTACGCAGTTAAAATTGTTCCTAGGGTTTTGTAATTATTATAGAAGGTTTATAGCGTAATAGTTAAAGGATATTAAGCCACTTACGTAGTTAATAAAGAAAAAAGAACTATGGGTATAGGGGAAGGAGTAATAAGAACTATTTAAAAGAGTTAAAGGGTTGTTTACCTAGGAGCCAGTTCTTAAGATCTATTAACTAGGTCTAAAGATAGTTGTAGAAATAGATATATTAGACTTTATACTAGGGGCATACTTTATACAGAAATATTAAGATAGATAGCACCTAGTAGCATACTATAGTTAAAAGATAACACTACTAGAGTTAAACTACGATATCTATAATAAGGAGTTATTAGGTATAGTTATAGTACTTAAAAAATAGAGAGTATTCTTATAGGGCATAAAGAAACCATTTATAGTTAAGATGGACTATAAGAACCTTATAGGATTCCTAATAATAAAGAAACTTAATTAAAGATAGGTTAGATGGGCGGAAATGCTTATAGAATACTATTTCAAAATTCAGTATACCAAAGGTATAGACAATGTATAAGTAGACGCTCTAAGTAGAAGGGCTGAACTATAAAGTAATAAAAAGCTATTAGGAGCTTTGTTATAAAAGAATTAAGACAGATTAATTAGGTATAATTATTTAAAGATTATAGTAACTAAAGAAAGTTAAATCTATAAATTACTAGAGAGTAATTAGATATAAAAGATCTAAAAAGCATAGATAGAGAATCCAGACTTAGAGTAATATAAAAACAGAGAAGTAATATATATACTTAAGTCTATTATAGAAGAATTTATTAAGGAATTCTATAAGGGAATAATATAAGGACATAATAGAGCTATAGGCTTAGTGTTAAGACTTTAAAAAGAGTATATTATTTAAGGAATCTAGGGACTAGTAAGATAAGTTATAAAGAAGTGTTTAAATTGCTAAAGAAATAAACTAATAAGGCATAAGCTGTATAGAGAGCTACAACCTATTAAAATATTAGGAAGACCGTAGGAAGTTATATTATAGGACTTTATTGTTAAGTTACTAAAGTTAAGAGATCCTATTATAGGATAAGATTATAACGCGATTTTAGTAATAGTAGATAAGCTAATAAAGTAGGGATACTTTATAGCATGCACTAAAGAGATATTAGTAGAAGATATCGCTAAAATCTATATAAAAGAAGTATTTATAAGATATAGAGCACTAGACAAGATTATATTAGACAAAAATCCAAGATTTATAGCAGTATTTTAGGAAGTGTTTCTAGCAGAATAAGGAGTTTATGTAGCAATATCTATAGCATATTATCCGCAGACGGACGGATAAATGGAAAGACTAAACTAGATACTAGAGTAGTATTTAAGGCATTATATTAATTACGTACAGAATAATTAGGTATTGTTATTACCAGTTATATAGTTTATATATAACGCAACACCATAAGAAGGAATAGGGATATTTGTAACGGAACCTTATAGTAAAAACTACGGTGGGTTCTGTTATTGGGCTGGGTATATAAGTATAACAAATTAACAACGTAATAATAACTGGTGGAGTGGTTGCCCAATAAATTAACTCTAACTATATTCTAAGATTTATTATAAGAAGAGAACTATCTACGGTAGGGACTGAGGTCCTTTAAATATATAACTATACTCCTAAGAAATCCTCTCTTATACGTAAGGTATGTGTAATATATATTATACGTAAACGTACACCACATATACCTTGTACACTGCGTATAACATTATATGACTTACTTACCATTCCTTATTATATAGTTCCACTGGATCTATCCTGGACTATGCCTATATTAACTAACTAGCTTCCTACAACTCTTCTCTAAGTAGTTATAATATTATACTTAAAGCGTCTATAACACCATCTCCTTTCCCTTTATTTTTGTCCTTAAAGATTCCTAATATCTCTAAGTTGTCTACTAGAGGTATAGTGTCTGTTTAATTAGTCTGGTTAATATCCTTACTTATTATGCCTAAAGCTTCTTCTTCTTTATAAGTACAATGTTGTGCTCGCACCGTGGCTGCTATACTATCGCTTGGTGAGATAATATTATCTTTATATTCTTATTGTGCGAAAGCGGGGTTAGTATATGTTGTAATAGCGAGTCCCTTGTCTTAATAACCCTTGTCTTGCTTAGAGTATACTAAGGCAAACGTTTAATTATCCTGTAATATTCGCTCTATCTCTAACGCTAAGTATACGCGTCCTATAACTCTTAACAGTCTTTAAGTTCCCTAAGTAACTTATTATAGGGTCTTGTGTTTAATCTACCGCTGCAAAGCTTAACGGTAAGCTCTTAAGCGCCTTAGATAAGCTTTATCGTTTATAGGAAGCGGAGTAGGAGGCTACAGCTGCTTAATAGCGTGCCCTTAAAGCCTATTTATTGGCCTCTGCTTATCTTCTTCGTCTTAAACGTGTCTGTAAAAAGGTCCGTTTTAAGAAGTGGAAACTTGTTTAATAGGGTTTGTCTAAGCTAGGTAATAAAAGAACTGGCTCTCCTTCTATAAGGGAAACAACTCTAAGTAGCTTAGCAATTGCTCCTCTTAGGTCCCCCTTAAGTGACTTGTTCTTTGGCGATCCTTCTTTATTAATATTACCTAACCTGCTTTCTTCTAATACTCCTGTACCTTTCTTATAGTGTTCCTTAAATTGCTTAGTGGTTTCTAGGTAGTCTTACTATAGCCTATCTACTTTACTTTATACTATATTTTGTTATCTACATTTTTATAACTAATAATCTTTAAAACTTGCTATTTATCTTCCTTTTGTCCTCTATATATGTCTACCTTATAAACTAGTGGCTTAATATTCCCGTGTACTGGCTCTAGCATTGCGATATACTATATAGGGTAGATTTTCATTTTGGCTAGTAGGTTTAACTTATATATAACTAATGAAATTCTTTACTTGACTTTAAAAGGTCCTAGTTTAACGTGGTCTAACTTCTTGCTTAGTTATTAACTCTTAAAATTTTTATATAGTAGCTATACTTTATCCCCCTCCTTAAGATCTGGTTTTTTAGATCTCTTAGTATTATAGTACCTTTTTATTTGTTCTTATACTAGTTTAACTATTTCTTTAAGGTCTATATAAAGATTTATTAACGTCTCCATTCTTTATTTAGTTATACTACTCATCTTTTTTGCTTAATGTGGCGATAGCGATGTTCTTGGCTTATATCTATAATTTGCCTTAAATAGTAATGTCCCTATTCCTTTTTATGGTGTTATATTGTATATAAACTATATAACTGGTAATAGCGATACCTAATTGTTCTGTGCATAATTAATATAATGCCTTAGATACTGCTCTAGTGTCTAGTTTAGTTTTTCCGTTTGTCTATCCATCTGCAGATAATATGCTGTAGATATTACTATGCGAACTTCTTATTCCGCCAGAAACACTTCCTAAAATACTGCTATAAATCTTAGATCTCTGTCTAATATAATCTTATCTAGTGCTCTATGTCTTGCAAACACTTCCTTTATATAAATTCTAGCAACATCTTCTGCTAATATCTCTTTAGTGCATGCTATAAAGTATCCCTACTTTATTAGCTTATCCACTATTACTAAGATTATATTATAATCTTATCCTATAATAGGATCTCTTAACTTTAGTAACTTAATAATAAAGTCCTATAATATAACCTCCTATAGTCTTTCTAGTATCTTAACAGGTTATAGCCCTTTATACGGCTTATGCCTTATTAGTTTGTTCCTTTAGTAATCTAGATATTCCTTTATAACTTATCTTACTAGTCCCCAGATTTTTTAAATAATATACTCCTTTTAAAGTCTTAACACTAAGCCTATAGCTCCGTTATGTCCTTATATTATTCCCTTATAGAATTCCTTAATAAATTCTTCTGTGATAGACTTAGGTATATATATTACTTCTCTATTTTTGTATTGCTCTAAGTCTGGATCTTCTACTTATACTTTTTAGATCTTTTATATCTAATTACTTTTTAGTAATTTATGGATCTAACTTTCTTTGGTTACTGTAATCTTTAGATAATTATACCTAATTAATCTATTTTAATCCCTTTGCAACAAAGCTCCCAATAGCTTTTTATTACTTTGTAGTTTAGCCTTTCTACTTAGAGCGTCTACTCGTACATTGTCTGTACCCTTAGTATGCTAAATTTTGAAATAGTATTCTATAAGTATTTCTGCCTATCTAACCTGTTTTTGGTTGAGTTCCTTTGTTATTAGGAATCCTGTAAGGTTTTTATAGTTTATCTTAACCATAAATAGTTTTTCTGTACCTTGTAAGAATGCTCTCTATTCCTTAAGTGCTGTAACTATACCTAATAACTCCTTATTATAGATGTTATAGTTTAACTTTAATGGTGTTATCTTCTAACTATAGTATGCCACTGGGTGCTATCCATCTTAATATTTCTATAGGAAGTACGCCCCTAGTATAAAGTCTAATGTATCTATTTCTATAACCGTCTTTAGACCTGGTTAATAGATCTTAAGAACTGGCTCCTAAGTAAATAACTCTTTAATTCTTTTAAATAGTTCTTATTACTCCTTTCCCTATACCTATAGTTCTTCTTTCTTTATTAACCGCGTAAATGGCTTAATGTTCTATAACTATTGTGCTATAAACCTTCTATAGTAATTGCAAAACCCTAGGAACGATTTTAACTATATAACGTTCTCTGGTTCTTGCTAATTTACTATAGCCTTAATCTTCTTTGGATCTATGCTAAGTTAGCCTAGTTTAATAATAAATTTAATAAAATTGGTCTTCCTAGTGAAGAACTTGTATTTCTTAATTGCTACTAGCATCTATTCTTCTTATAGTCTTTTTAAAACCTATTTAATGTATTCTCTGTGCTCTTCCTTACTCTCTAAGTAGATAATAATATTGTTAAGGTATACTATAACAAATTTATCTAGGTGTTCTTCTAATATACTATTAATTTGCTTCTAGAATGTTACTAGTATATTTATAAGCCCAAATTATATAACTAATAGCTTATATAGTTCTTCCTTTAACCTAAAGGCTGCCTTCTATTTATTGCCTTTCTTAATTCTAATTTAGTAGTACGCCTATCTTAGATCTATCTTTATAAAGATCTTTATGTTGCCTATTCTGTCTTAGATTTTGCTAATTAAGGGTAAAGAATATCTATCCTTCCTAGTAATGCTGTTTAACTATTTATAGTCTATACATATCCTAAGTTTTCTATTTTTCTTTGGGATGAATAGTACTGGATATTCTACTAATAACTGTAATGGTCTAATATATCCCTTATGTAAGTTCTCCTGGATAAACTCCTTAAGTGCTATTAACTCTGTTTTAGTAAGCTTATAGATTGGAAAGAACTTTAGACTTATTCCCTCTTCTAATTCTATCTTATAGTCCTAAGCTGCATGCTTTAATAGCTTTTTACTTTTTAGTAACTATAACTTTTTACTATACTTATGGTATCTCTTTAGTATATAACTTAAGCCTTATTTAGTCTCTTTATATATTACTCCAACTTGGTACTATACTAACTTGGTTTACTATTACACTTTATATTATTGTGTATTCTTAATATTAACCTAACCTATAACCTAATTAATTTTTAGATTATACTCCTGTAACCAAGGCATTTCTAGTATTACTTTATCCTATCCCAATAGTAGGATATTAAAAGACATTCTAACTAGTCTCCCTTTAATAGTTATCTAAATAGGTCTTATTTTGAGATTAATAATGCCTCCTCTATAGGCTATCTAATCTCCTAAAATTGTTGTAAGTGGATATAGGTGTTTCTTTTGTCTGTATAGTAACCCTATCCTTTCTACTGCCTTTGGTGATATGTGGTTTCTTATTACTCTACTATCTACTAACGCTTTAAACTGCTAATCTTGCTACTTAGCTCTTAAATTTAGGTATTGTTTTTAAATTTCTTTAAGGGTCTAAGGCTCTAATACTAGTTCCCTCTAGTTTTATACGCCTCCCCTTTTCCTAACTATTAGCTGTTAGATCCTACCTATACTTAGTCTAACTTTAGCCAATACTTAGTTTATTTCTTTTCCTCTATATACTATAAACAAGTGTTCTTTAGGCACTCCCACCACTGTTATCTATCTAGGCATTCTTCTATAAGGAATCTTCCTGGTTAAAGTATTAAGCCTCCTTAACCTTGTATTTCTACTAGGTGCCAACTATATATATACTTAGTATTTCTAAACCGTTTTTCCTCTAGTGCCTAATATATCCTTACTAAGTACTTCTGGTTCTTATCTTTGGGTACTCTATATATATTACACGTATTATCTATATAAGCTATCTATAATAGTGTATAATACGCTATATATTTTGGGTTAACTTTTGGTTTATCTTTATCCTTAAGTTTAAATCTATACCTGGTTAACCTGACTACTAGTATCTCTACTATAAGTACTAAGATTTGTTACTTACCTCTCTAGTCCTTAAATCCCTCTTTTAGGTTCCTTAATATTATAATTAATGCTCCTTTAATGTGACTTATGTATTTTTCTGTAATAGGTTAGTCTTAGATAACTTTTTTATCTAGCCATATATAAAAGTCTTCCCATTTGTTATTGTGTTGTTGCCTATACCACTTTCTATATAACTGGTTTAGTGTGTATAATCTATCTATTAGAAAGTACCTTGTTATTGCTGCATTATAATATCCTTTAATATATCTTTCTTTAAACCTAATTAGAATATCTAGATCCTTTTCTTATTCTAGTTTGTTTAACTACTTTACCCTAAATGTCCCTATACTTAGCCTATTAGTAACTCTTTGTATAGGTGCTCTATTCCTTATATAACCTAGTATAGCTGACCTCTTATCTAGCTTCTGCTCTTGCTATACGATAATTCTTATCCTAAACTTATCTATAGTTTCTTGTTTTCTGTGTCTTGCAGCTAGATCTTTGTAGTTATCTTACTTTTTAATCCTGGTATTAACTATTTAATCTTTAGGCTAAACACTGCTTTACCTAGAATTACTAATGTTTTTACTTATTCTCTAAACTTGTAGTTCTTAAACTTGCGTCCTATACTTATTTATTTGTTACTAAACTAAGTTACTACCCTTTTCTATTAGTTTTCGTCCATTGTGGGTCCTTGGGTGTGTCTTATCTTACTTTAAGAATTTTAAGCTTTTTTTATCTCTTCTTAAGAATCTTAAGCCTGTGGCCTTTTACCTTTATTAAGTAATAAGCTAGTACTAACAGTTGTCTACTTGCTTAGTTTCCTTTAAACGTTACTCCTATTGTTTTATAAAGTAATAGAAATTGTATTTAATGGTGTTGCTATACCTATTACTAAACCCTATTCTGTGATGGTTTTAATCTCTACTTCTGTTTTAACTTCTCTAAGGTTTATACGCTCCTAGTAAGCTGCCTTTATTGCCTTATTATTAGTAAATGCTTTACCTTTATTAAATTTATTATCTTTAATGTCTAATCTGTAAGCTAGTTTGCTGGTTCCTTTAAACTTAGATAATAATGGCTCCTATAGCTAATAGCTTGCGCCATACTTAGCGTCCTTATAAATTTAGCATGCGTTGTTGTAATAATACGCAAAACTGTTAATTAAACATTCTTTTATTCCTTGTAGTGCACCATTGTCCCTCTATATATACGTGCTGTTTGCTAGTCTAGTTCCCTTTACTGCGTGGTTACTCTAACTACCTCTATAGTCTTTAACAAAATGACCCTATTTTCTGCAATTTATATAAGCTCTATCTTTAAACTATTTTTTTTGTTATAGAGTCCGCCTAAACGTCTTCTACTGCTAAGATCCCTGGTTTGGCCTCTACTCCTAGGTCCTTTAATTACTTAATCCTTAACCTCTGGGTTTCTATAGTTTTTTTTCCCATCTTTAGGTTTCTTTAGTACCACTTAGGTCTATTAGCTCTGCGCTATTCCATAATTTTTAACTCTATGTCTGTTATTGCGTACTCTACACCTTATATAACTATAGAACTTTATCTTGCCCTCTTTTAGCTTATTCCCTTTAATAGATTCTGTTATTAATCTTTATTAACTAATCTATTAACTCTTTTAGAGTATCCGCATCTTCTATTAGGATAATTATATCCTGGACTTTAGCCTTAAGTCCCTGTTTATACTGTGCCATAAGCGTCCTATTATTCCACTTAACCTATATGGCTAGTATTTAAAACTGTGTTATATACTTAATTGCTAAAGTGCGTTATACTAAGTTCTAAAGCTTTTGTTCCGCTGTAGTTATAGCTTTTAGGTCTCTAAATATCTACGTTAATTACTCTATAAACCTATTCCAACTGGCAAATATGTACCGTACATCTTGGTTAGTAGTTATTATGCTATTAGCCTATATTTCCATGAGATACGGCTTAAACCACTTAAGTGCCCTCCCTATTAGAAACAATCCTATATAGGTTACTTAATCTAACAATGTTGCTAACTTCGCTCCTTCCTATACTACCTTAAAGTGCATTTACGTAAGAAATCCCTTAAGCTTTAACTTCTCTCCTAAGAATTGTTTAATTAAAGGTAACTTAACCTTTACTACTCTAATTCCATTAATGCGTTCTTTAAGTATCCTATTATTATCTTATAAGTAATCAACTATTTCCTATAACTAACCTCGCGTAACCACTTGAGAATCCCTATTATCTATACTGGTATTACCTAGCCCTGAGGTTGTGGCTCCTGTTAATGCCGTTATAACTAGTGCTGCTCTTGGTGGTATGTTGTTTAAATTTGTTCCAATACTATAACCTTAGTAGTAAATGTATAACAGAACCTTGTAGCAGGAACTATAGTGGGTTCTATTATTAGGCTAGGTATGTAGGTATAATAAATTAACAACGTAATAATAACTAGTGGAGTGGTTGCCTAATAGATTAACTCTAACTGTATTCTGAGATTTACTATAAGGAGAGAACTATCTACGGTAGGGACTGAGGTCCTTTAAATACATAACCATACTCCTAAGAAATCCTCTCTTATACGTGAGGTACGTGTGATACGTATTATATATAGACGTACACCGCGTATACCTTATACACTGCGTATAATATTATATAACTCGCTTACTATTCCTCGTTATATGGTTCCACCAGATCTATCCTAGACTGTGCCTATATTAACCAACTAGCTTCCTATGACTCTTCTCCAAGTAGTTATAACATTGTACTTAAAGCGTCCGTAACAATATTACTATTTAAGGCAAATTATGGATATGAGCTAAGAATATCGTTATCGCCATATTAAGTAAAAAAGATGAGTAGCACAGCTAAGTAAAGAATAGAGATATTAATAAATCTTTATATAGACCTTATAGAAATAGCCAAAATAGTATAAGAACGAATGAAAAGGTACTATAATACTAAGAGATCTAAGGGACCAGATCTTAAGGAGGGAGATAAAGTATAGCTACTATACAAAAATTTTAAGAGTTGACGACTAAGTAAGAAGTTAGACTACGTTAGACTAGGACCTTTTAAAGTTAAGTAAAGAATTTTATTGGTTATGTATAAGTTAAACCTACTAGCTAAAATAAAGATCTACCCTATATAATATATTATAATGCTAGAGCCAGTATATGGGAATATTAAGCCACTAGTCTACAAGGTAGACACGTATAGAGGATAAGAGGAAGACAAATAGCAAGTTTTAAAGATTATTAGTTATAAGGACATAGAGGACAAAATGTGGTATAAAGTAAAGTGGATAGGCTATAATAAGACTACCTAGGAACTACTAAGCAACCTAAAAAACGCTATAGGAAAGGTATAGGAGTATTAAAAGAGAGTAGGTTAGGTAATATTAATAAAGAAGGATTGTTAAAGAATAAGTCACCTAAGGGGGACCTAAGAGGAGTAATTGCTAAGCTACTTAGAGTTGTTTCCCCTATAGGAGGAGAGCTAGTTCTTTTGTTACTAAGTTCCTGCAGACCTTATTAAACCAGTTTCTACTCCTTAGAATAAACCTTTTTACGAACATGTTTAAGACATTAAAGACAAGTATAAGCTAGACGTTAGGCTTTAAGGACGCGTGCGGACTCTTCTAAGGCATGTTAGACCGTAAGCAATGCTAAGGCCAGCTTACCATTAAGCTTCGCAGTGGTAGATTAAACACAAGACCCTATAATAAGTTACTTAGGGAACTTAAAGACTATTAAGAGTTATAGGACGCGTATACTTAGCATTGGAAATAGAGCAAACGTTATAGGATAATTAAACGTTTGCTTTAGTGCACTTAGAATAGAAAGAGGGTTGCTAAGATAAGGGACTCGCTAATGTAACGTAAACTAACCCCTCTTTCGCGCACCTAGAGCAGGGAATCGCTATCACTTCACCAAGTAATAGTATTAAGGAGATAGTACGCAGGCGGCGCTCCACCCAAGAAAGAGAAGAAGAAGCTTTAGGTATAATAAGTAAGGATATTAACTAGACTAATTAAACGGACATTACACCTCTAGTAGACAACTTAGAGATATTAGGAATCTTTAAGGACGAAGATAAAGAGGAGGGAGATAGTGTTATAGACGCTTTAAGTATAATGTTATAACTACTTGGAGAAGAGTTGGTGGAAGCTAGTTGGCTAATATAGGTATAGTCTAGGATAAAACCAGTGGAACTATATAATAAGAAATAGTAACTGAGGTTATATAGCGTTAAATATATTAACTGTATTAAATAGAAGGGATATTATATTTAATATAGATAACACGTACCTTACGTACAAGAGAGGATTTCTTAGGCGTATGGTTGTGTATTTAAAGGACCTTAGTCCCTACTATAGATAGTTCTCTCCTTGTAGTGAATCTTAGAATATAATTGGAGTTAATCTATTGGGCAACCACTCCACTAGTTGTTATTATGTTGTTAATTTGTTCTTACCTATATACCTAGCCTAATAATAGGACCCACCGTAGTTCCTGCTACAAGGTTCCGTTACAATAAGCTATAAGGGTAGGAGATAGGCTAGGAGAACGTATTGGCATAAAAGTACTCTATAAGGATTACTTAGTTAAAGTCCTAGTGGTTTCTATAAGCCTTAGGGTAGAAAAGGGACGCTAGGCGGATAATATAGCAATTATATAGGAGATAGTAAGATAAACGGAACGCCTTATACTAGGCCTTATATACAACATAAGGCTTTATAACTACAGACTACGCCTAGAATAATGCTATTGCTATATATAATAGGGGCACACCTAATCTATATGCGCAGTATAGATGTGCTGTGGCCACTATATAGGCCCCTATAATATAAAACATTGCTTAAATTAAGACTAAATAAAATGTGTAAACTGCCACTAAAGCACATATAAGGCGTAAAAGAGAGGGGACTGTATTAAATATAGAAGATGGAAGGCAAGGGCTTAACAGCTGCGGGAATAACTGCACGCTAGGTTATATAAATGGAAATAATAGGCGATAAGCTAAGGGGACGTAGGTGCCTTCCCAGCGTTTCCTACCTTTAATACTAGGGGGCTAGGCCAGCTATCCTAAGCCTTAACGGGCTAGAAGTAACGCCGCGCGATATTACTAGACTAAATAGGGATATAAGGGTTACAGGGGATATAAGGGAGAGGATGCCCTGTAGGAAGACCCCTATAGACAGCTATAGTAAGCTTAAGACCAGGATAATTAAGAATTAGACTTAACGCGGTAAATATAACATTTATAGCCAACCTATAAAGGGTATATAGCCGACTAGTAAAATTAGGGGAAGAACCGGAGACAATAATAGATTTAAATATAAAAGCGCTAGTAGGAACATAAGACACGGGAATAGAAAGCTCTATATAAAATAAGTAGCAACTAGGGTATAAACACAAGAGATAGAAGTTCTAAAAATTCTAGAGAAAGTAGAAATAGAAGAAGCGAGGAATAAAGGAAAGACGAAGGACCCTTACTAGGGATCCGCCACCTATTTATTATATAGTATAACTGCGGCAATACAAACTACCGTCTTGTAAGGCCCCTACTAGATAGTCTAAACCCAGAGAAATACCATATCCTTGCTATATAAGAGCTGTATTATAATACCTATATATAATTAACATACTGCCCCTAATAATTCCAGCTCCTATACGAACCAAAAGCAGCTATACGCATATGCTTTATAATTAGCAAGGCTATCGGCCTGTCCTTATAGTTACAATAGACAGTTAACCTAGATATTACAGTTATAATAATCCAGATATATAGGGGTCCGGTACAAATTATTAATATATATAACCCTATGGTTAAAGGGGTCCCATAAATAAAGAACATTATATTGGTAATAAGCTTACTAGAAACCAAAGGCACGGAGTCTATTCTATTAGGAGATATAAACCTCTACTACCCGCGGTAGGGGGGTATCTATATTAATACTAAACGATAGGTAGAGTGCCTACTAAAAGCTATAGATATCTAGGGCCTTAAACTAGCTACCCCCCTAGGAGCAATTATATAGCAATAAGGCACCGCCAGAAGTATAATTGACCTTATATTTATGGATAAAGGCCTATACTAGAGACTTAAAAGGTGCAACCCTAAAGAAGAATAGGCACTTGCCTTAGACTATATCCCCATCTAGATACAGCTAGACTTGGATATTAAGGCGCAACCAAATAGTAAAAGATACGCAATAAGGAAGCTTAAAATAGACAGCTTTCTTAATATAGTTAAACAATAACTTTAAGACTTAGAAGAAATTCACCTAATACTAAACAAGTAAGGCTTATTAGCTACCCTTAAGGAAATTAATTAAAGACTAGAAAGGATCTATGCAGCGATTAAAAATAGGCTAGAAGAGCACTGCCCGGTCTTAAAACTAGGCCCCTATATGCGACACGCATGGTCCATATAATGCGCAGTTCTTATTGCCAGCCAACAATAAGCAAGAAGGAAATATATAAGCAGCTACGACCCTAAAGATAAGAGATAATATAAAGATATAAGAAACCAGTTAAAGAATACCCTAAAAAAAGAAGTAAGGAATAACTGGAGACAGTTTATAAATAAGTACACCTCTAACCTAAGCCTCCCCTATAATAAGGGCCTTTGGGCTATAGCAAAATAGGTAAAGAAAAAGGTAGGGCGTTTAGCAGAAGACCTATACCTACCACTCCTATAAAGAGTAGGGGAGTTATAGGCCACTAATAACAATGATAAGAAGGCAAAGATCCTTATAGAAAGGTTCTTTCCCTAACTAGCTCTAGCAGACCTTAGTAATATTACGGGTAAAACACTAGTGACTTGCCTACGAGTTAACAGCGACATAATAATAAAGGAAATGGCCAGAACTATTAGCCGCCTTTTAAATAATATAGCACTATAACTAGATAGGATACTAAATAAGGCCTTAAAGACCTATGGACTATTTATAGCACCTTAGCTTATAGATATAGCTAGAGTATACTTTGCTATAGACTACTGCCTATAACTTAGAAGATCTATAACGACGGTTATCTTATAAAAAGAAGGCAAAGTAGACTACTTAACCCTAGGAAGCTACCGCCCTATTGCCTTAAAAAATACCCTTAGCAAGATCTTAGAAAGGGTAATAGCGGACTATATAACAGACACAGCTAAGAAACATGCCCTACTACTATAAAGTTAAATAGGGGCAAGAAAGAACCGCTTAATACTATTAGCACTTATATTACTCGCCACCACTATTAAATCTATATAGGCAATGTAAAGGGACTTTGTAGTATTAATGCTTAGCCTAGATATTAGCGGTGCCTATAATAATATACCTCATAAGCGCCTCCTATATATTATTATTATTATTATTCATTGCTTAACGTCCGATTCGGATCCCTGTTAGGCCCACGCGGACTACTCCTTATATACATATAGGGAGAAAACTCTATTTGAGAAAACCCCGTGATCCGTCTCCCTGCCTTTTAGGGCTCGCTTGCGAGTCGCCTACGAGTTATTAGTGGTGCTTTACTACCTTACTTTTTAACCTCCTTGGGAACCACTGCTGCCGTAATAAACCTATGGACGCGCTAGTATTATACACTATACTCTACTCCTGTAGAGTTATTAGGGGGCGCCTATTACTCGCCCCTTTGCCTTTTATTGCTATTTCCTTTGCAACCCGGAACTGGTCTAGCATATTTTGGCCAATAAACCACCGGGTAGCCGCCTTAAGGCCTTTCTATATTAAGAGCAGTGTATTATAGTTTTCTATGCTAGCTGCTAAGAGTATTGCTTCTTAGCTAGTGTATAAGGGGCATAACAGTATTATATATTTTGGTGTCTGTCTTAGCCAGCTATATTCGCACCTTAGGCTACCTACTAAGATACCTACCTAGTGAAGCTAATCTTTTAGTCCTATTATTCCTGTCCTTAAGAGTGTTGCTATTGTATTTTCTGCCTTTATTAGGCCCTCTTGGAGCCCTTAGGTATTTACCCCCTATAGTATTACCTATACTACGGCTTAGGTTCCCCTTGCCTAAGTCTGCCTCTATACCTTTAACTCCTATTTGTCTCTCCAGCGTCGGTCCAACCAGTATTGTGTTACGGTAGATGGTTTTCCAGTACTCTTTTATGCTCTACTTTAGCTCCTTTCTCTCCCTTGCTATTATCTTTACTGGCCTCTTACGCGTCTCCCTTCCTCCTCTATATAGGCCTGGGCCCTAGCGCCGCACTATTTTTCTTCTACTTTCTCCACCTATTTTCCTAATATATCTTCCCTACTTTGGGGTTGTTGGTTCCTTCTCCTATAGGGCACCCTATAACGGGACTAGCCTAGTTACAGTAGGAATGTCTCAGTAAAACACTTAATAGATAAAACTTAAAGCTTTAACCAAATTCTGCCGAATTCTGCTAGCTTGATTAACTTCTACTAAGTTCTGCCAAATCAATTAAATACTACCGAAGTCCGTCCGCGTGCGTATGTGCGCACGCATTGACCAAGACCCCTAAACTGTTTAATTACAAGATTCTCTCGTTATTCCTTTCTCTTCTTTACGTAACGTCTTGTCCCTAGCAAGAGCTATATACCCTTAGATTTAGATAGAATTTATATTGTTCCTTTAAATCTTTCCCAAAGCCTCTTCGCGCCCTTACATTACGTTGCGTCTAAAACAACTACTATTGAAATAGCAAACGACCTTAAATCCTACGCGTTAACTATGAGCATTATAACCCTAGTTAGGGAACAGTTAACTGCAATGCAAGAAGCCTTTATAAATGCTTTAGCTCAGCAGCGGGCTGCACTAGAAGCCCAGCATTAGCGATTAATAGAAACACTCCGTGAAGAACTCTACAACGTTAATACACTTATAATAGAGACCCTAACAGTAACACCTATAAACAAAATTAAGATAACCGTATATAAACCTAGCCCGTTAAATGCGAACCCTAAACTAGTAACGGTAGCTTAACCTATACCTATAATAAACCCAGTACCTACTATAAAATTAGAAAAGCTTCCTAACCCTTTAATATTTAATAGAAATTGAAATAACCTGCGTCCCTTTATAACTAAGCTCCGCCTTAAACTCTTAACAAACTATAACTAATACCCTACTAAAGCTAGCAAGATTAGCTATGGGATGTCTTAATTAAGCAAAGACGCTGCATAAACTATAGACCTATTCTTCTGTAATAGCACCTTCGTTAATTTCGAAATCTTTGTCTCTTTATTAGAATAAACGTATAATAACGCTAGCTGTAAACACACCGCTGTTACTAAACTTAAAAACCTATAATAATGGAATTAAGACTTTACCAGCTTCTTTTTAGAAATTTTAGGCCTTATTAGCAAACTGGATTGGAATAAAGCCGCTAAAGTTACTGCTCTTTAACAAGCTATTTCGGATAAAATTAGAGCATAGTTAGTAGGTAGGGAACTGCCAAAGGACCTACCTAAATTTGCTATAATATGTTAACAAATTAATAAGGACCTTTAATATAACAAATAAACTCGTTCTCTAAAGCCAACCACGCCTTGTGTTTAAGACTCTATAAAACCGATATATACCTTAAAGCGCGACCCTTCTCTAAAACCTATATATAACCCTATAGACCTCAACGCCACTTAATTCTATACACCCTTAGGAACCAACGAACGAAGGACTTAAGCCACAAATAGAGAATGCTTTGGATATAGCAGAAAAGGACATATCTAAAGGAATTGCCGAACTCACCCTTTTAAAAAAGTCCGCTATAGTTCCTCCTAGTCTTTAAATCGCACCCACTCCTTAAATCGCACTTATTCTTTAAGCTATACTTACTCCTTAACTTGTACTTATTTTATAAATTATACCCAGTCGTCACGAAGCATCTTATGCTCGGCTAACTTAGAAAACAAATCGTCCTAGGGCCAAGTCACGCCTTAGGATAAGAAGTGGAAGAGCATAAGTATCTAGGCTCTTCTAGCGCTAATACACAACATAACTCCCTCAATATACTTAGCGAAATTTAAACACTTAGAAAATAGAAGGAGGTATAAATCCTTATAGATAGCGGAGCCACTAGCATAGGCTTTATTAATATAAACTACGCGAAAACCTAACGCCTAAATTTAAAGAAACTCAATAAGCCCTAAGGCCTATGAGGCTTTAACGGCAAACCCTTAATATATGGTGAATTAACGCACTACGCTCTTATAAAAATGCGAATAGGCAAATACCTCAAATATATTTCCCTATTTGTAACACCCCTAAAGCAATATAAGATAATACTTGGATATAGATAGCTAAAACGGCACAACCCTTTAATTAGCTGGGTTAAAGAAACACTAAAATTCCACACAACCTATTGCCGAAGTTATTGTTTAAAACACCACCTGCCCTATAAACATGTATAAGACTATTTAAATTCGACATAATATAAATTGCCCTTACTATAAACCTTAAACTAATATAATAAAACTACAACTGCTAATCGCAGTAAAGAATGCAAAGATGATATATTAAAACCCCTTAAAATTTATATAATACAAGCCGCACCTTTTATTTTGTTAGCAAGAAAACGAGACCATAAAATCTTCGCTGTAACAATGGAAGATATTAAGAAGGCGTTAGAACTAAAGTAGTATATTAACCCTTAACCTCTTATACCCAAGGAGTACCACAATCTAATTAATAAGTTTAAAAAATAATTTGTAAACCAGCTGCCCCCACATTAGGATAAATACAATTTTAAGATAGAACTTAAACCTAGTATAACACCAAAGTTCGGTCCGCTATATGGTATGTCACAAGAAGAACTGCTTATAATATAACAATACCTTAATGAGTATCTAGAAAAAGGATTTATTCGCCCTAGTTAATCTCCATTCACCTCACCTATATTATTTATTAAAAAGCTAGGAGGAGGCTTAAGATTCTATATTAATTACCAAGCCCTAAACGCAATTATAATTCAAAACTAATATCCAATCCCCTTAATCTAAGAGACGCTTAACCGCCTGGTAAAGGCACAATATTTTATAAAGCTTAATATAGTCGCTGCCTTTAATTAAATTCGTATCTAAGAAGGAGATAAGAAGTATATAGCCTTTTATATATAATAGGGACTCTTTAAATACCTAGTAATGCCATTTGGTGTAAAGAACGGTCCTGGTACATTTCAGTAATACATTAACAATACGCTCTATAAATTCCTTAATATATTTATTATTATGTATATTAATAATATCCTAATCTACTCATCTTTGCCTTCTAAGCATTAAAAACACGTCCAAATAGTCCTTAAACATTTGCGAGATGCGGGTTTATAATGCGATATTAAGAAATGCAAGTTCTACGCATCCGAAGTTACGTACCTAGGCCTGATTATATCCCGCAATGGAATTAAAACGGACCCTAAAAAGGTCGCTGCGATTATAAACTGGGGAAGCCCTAGTAACGTATAAGACATTTAAGGATTTCTAGAATTCGCAAATTTCTACTGCTGATTTATTAACCAGTTCTTAAAAATTGCCCAACTATTAGTAAACCTAATAAGAAAGAACATGAAATTTAAATGGACTGCCAGATATAAACAAGCTTTTAATAACTTAAAATAACACTTTATAACCGCTCTAATTCTTGCCCACTTTAACCCTAACCTTAAATGTGTTGTTAAAACAGACTCGTCTAATCATGCCCTAGGGGGAGTGTTATCGCAATACAATAAGGACGGTAAGCTACGTCCAGTAGCCTTTCTCTCTCAAAAGCTCGCCCCTGCCGAATTAAACTATGAGATATATAATAAGGAACTACTTGCAATTATTAGATACTTTAAACAATAGCGTCTAGAACTTAAAGGATTATTATTTCTAATACGCGTGTTAACAGACTATAAAAACCTGCAGTACTTTATAACTATAAAGCAGTTAACGCAGCGCCAAATTCATTAGGCCGAATACCTCTTATAATTCGACTTTAAGATTATATACTAACTAGGCAAACTCAATTAAAAGCCTAATATATTGACATAACGGTTATAAGATTTACCTGCGAATGCCTTAGATAAACGGATTACAAATCGATTACGGATCTTATTACCCCCTAAATGCTTTAAGAAACTACGTCCTATATTCCTAGATATGGAACTTAACAGAAACGAATTAGAAATTAATAAATGGGAAATAGAAATTAATAAGCTAATAGAATACGAATATAAGAACGATGTATAGATAGCAGATATAATAAAAGCAATTTAAACAGGAAAATAATAGTATAAAGATATCACACTCGCCAAATACGAAATTCGTAACAATTAACTATACTATTAACAGAAGATAGTAGTTCCGAATTCCGAACCCTTACAATTTAAGATACTCAAATTTATATATAATTCCCCTATAGTAGGACATCCTGGCTGTGCGAAGACTTATAAGATTATTTAACAAGTATACTACTAGCCTACAATATACAACTACGTACGAAAATACGTTCGAGCCTATAGAACGTACATGCGTAGGAAGACCTCTCACGTAAAGAAGTAAGGAGTACTTTAACTGTTGCCAATTCCAATGCAAAGATGGCGAGATATCTTAATTAACTTTGTAGTTAACTTGCCTAACAGTAACAGGTTTACGAATGTTATAGTAGTCGTTAACCGTCTTATAAAAATGCGACATATGATTCCTATGGACTCAATTAATGTAATATTAGTAGCCGAATGTTTTATTAAGCACGTCTTTAAGCTACACGGACTTTCTAATTCGATAATATTTAACTATAGAAGCCAGTTCGTTTCAGACTTCTAGCAAGCTCTATATAAACAATTAAGCATTTAAACACAACTCTTAACTGCATTTTATCTGGAGACAGATGGTCAAACCAAAATTGCGAACGCGATTATAGAACAATACCTATAAATATACTGCTCCTACCTACAAGATGACTAGGAAAAATAGCTACCTTTAGCTGAGTTTACTGCGAACAATACAATAAATGTATTAATAGGCATAACGCTGTTCTACGCAACCTACAGACAAGACCCCTAACTTAGATTTAAACCACAACCCAAAATTAATATAATAGGACCCACAATTAAACGGATTTAGTTAATTAATGTATATAACTTCGCTAATCGAATGAAGCAGTTAATAGAACTATTATAAAGTGAATTAACGTACGCTTAAACGGTATAGGAATGGCATGCGAACAAAGGACGAGCCCCTATATAGGACTTTAAGGAAGGTGATATAGTTTACCTAAATATACAAAACCTAAAGACTTAACGGCCCTTAAAGAAACTTAATTAGAAGTTTGCAGGCCCATACCAAATTAAGAAGAAATTGAGCCCGTATGCTTATAAGCTTAAACTGCCAACTAAGATGAAAATACATCTAATGTTTCACGTAAGCTTACTATAACCCTTAAAAGACAAACCTATAACTTGCGAAGTGCCGCCGCCACCTCCCGTAATTATTAACAACGGTAACGGTTCTTACTTTATTAACTTAATTAATGATATGCGATAGAAAATATAATCTAAACAATTTAAACTTCTTGTTAAGTGGAAAGGATACAAAATATAAACCTAGGAGCTCTATAAGCAAGTTAAGACTAATACGCCTTCCCTAGTAAAAGAATTCCATAAGGACCATCCTTCGCGGCCTACTCTAGCTAAATAGACACGATATAAAGGCAAACAACTGCCACCTAACACGAATATATAAAACACGATAGCAGGAAACTTAAAATTAAAACGAGCTTAAAGAATACCACGACGCTTATAACACGGTCATATAACGCGCAAGATGTTAAGGAACTTTAACTAGCAGTTAAAGTTATCTAATTAGTTAGATTTGCCTTGCCAAGACCTACTATAAAGATGTTAGTTCGGCTTACCGCCTTTACTGAACTAATAGCGATTTTCCATCCCGGGGATGAAAAATCCTAATTGGTCCATTTAACGATTAGAACTGGTAAAACTCTACATTACCACCCAACGTAAAATACGACATAATAAAATTGTATTATTTTGGACCTTTGGCTAAAGGGAGGGTACTATAACGGGACTAGCCTAGTTACAGTAGGAATATCTTAATAAAACACTTAATAGATAGAACTTAAAGCTTTAACCAAATTCTACCGAATTCTGCTAGCTTAATCAACTTCTGCTAAGTTTTGCCAGATCAATCAAATACTACCGAAGTCCGTCCACGTGCGTATGTGCGCACGCATCGACCAAGACCCCTAAACTGTTTAATTGCAAGATTCTCTCGTTATTCCTTTCTCTTCTTTATGCAACGTCTTGTCCCTAGCAAGAGCTATATACCCTCAGATTTAGATAGAATTTATATTGTTCCTTCAAATCTTTCCCAAAGCCTCTTCGCGCCCTTACACACCCTAGGGTCCCTCTATAGTTTATTTAGGCGTGTCTTAATATACTTTATAACGTTAGAGTTGCGTTCCTTTTACACCCTTTACATTGCATCGGCTTCAATATATAGTTATAGGGGGGGAATATTGGCTTCCTTCTTAAGCAGTACTGTAGCCGTTCGCTTATACCCGCCTGTTATACTCCTAAGGCAGGCTGTTTGGACCTTTTAGAGTGGTTTAAGGAGTAATTTATAGGGGCCTTTTTTAGTTTCTCTAGTGGCCTAAATGCTAGATCTATACGTTATGGTTAGCCGGATAACTGCTATATATAGTAGGCGTAACCTCTAAAAGCATGGACCCTATATAGAATTGACGATCCTGGATATAGCGATATACTATACTTAGCCCTTATAGGCCGCTTGCGCCGTATGTGCGCTCTATTAGAGCTTACTATCTACCTATACTCCTAATACCCTTAGGCCTTAAACCGGTTGACCCCTAAAGCCTTAGATATAGATTATATGCTAAAGATCTACAAATTAGTTACGTTTTCTTATAAAATAGATTAGCTGGTATTTTTCTAGTAAGAATTGGACTCTATGTCGTCTTGCCTATTCTATATAGGTGTTATGGGCTTTCTCTAGTATCCTACAGTTCTCTACGGCTGTTGGCCTATATATAATTAGGTTTGTGTTATTAACAAATCCTATCCCCTAGGTTGCCCCTTTTTTAAAGGTGTTAAGCAGGTTGCTTATAAAGAAGAGGAAGAGTATAGGCGACAGAGGTGATCCTTATGGTATTTCTATTACGATTGTAATAGGGGGGCTCTGGTATTTACTAAAGACTAGTAATATTTCTTTCTAGCCTATAAATCCTTAAATAAATTAAATGATCTATTCTGGGAAGCCCTTTGCCCTAAGGATGTATAGGAGACGCTTATAGGGTATATTATTATAGGCGCCGCTGATATCTAGGCTAAGTATTAATACTACAAAGTCCTTTCGCATAGCCCATGCAGTTTTAATGGTAGTAGCGAGTAGTATAAGTGCTAATAGCGTTAAGCGATTCTTTCTTGCCCCTATTTAGCTTTGTAGTAGTAGGGCGTGTTTCTCTACCGTATCTGCTATGTGGTCCGCTATAACCTTTTCTAAGATCTTGCTTAGGGTGTTTTTTAAGGCAATAGGGCGGTAGCTTTCTGGGATTAAGTAGTCTGCTTTGCCTTCTTTTTATAAGATAACCGTCGTTATAGATCTTCTAAGTCGCGGGTAGTAGCCTATTACAAAGTATGCTCTGGCTACGTCTGTTAGCTAAGGTGCTATAAGTGGTCCATAGGTCTTTAGAGCTTTGTTTAGGATCCTATCTAGTCCTAGTACTATATTATTTAAAAGGCGGCTGATGGTTCTGGCCATTTCTTTAGTTATTATGTTGCTGTTAACCCTTAGGCGAGTTACCGGTGTTTTACTAGTAATATCGCTAAGGTCTACTGGAGCTGGTTAAGAGAAAAATCTTTTTATAAGGATCTTTGCCTTTTTACTATTGTTGCTTGTGGCCTGTAGTTCGCCTGCTCTTTATAGGGGTAGTAGGTGTAGATCTTCTACTAGGCGTCCCACCTTTTTCTTTACCTATTTCGCTATGGTCCAAAGGCCCTTGTTATAGGGGAGACTTAGGTTAGTAGTGTGTTTATTTATAAACTGTCTCTAGTTATTCCTTACTTCTTTTCTTAGGGTATTCTTTAGCTAGTTTCTTGTGTCTTTATATTATCTCTCGTCCTTAGAATTGTGGCTGCTTGTGTATTTTCTCCTTGCTCGTCATTGGCTGGCTATAAGGGCCGCGTACTATGCGGACTATGCGTATCGCGCGTAGGGGCCCGGTTTTAAAACTGGGTAGTGCTCTTCTAGCCTACTTTTAATTACTACCTGGATCCTTTCTAGTCTTTAATTAATTTCCTTAGGGGTAGCCAATAAGCCTTACTTATTTAGTATTGGGTGGATTTCTTCTAAGTCTTAGAGTTGTTGTCTAATTGTATTAAGGAAGCTATCTATATTAAGCTTCCTTATTGCGTATCTTTTACCATTTAGTTACGCCTTAATGTCCAAATCTAGTTGTATCTAAATAGGGATATAGTCTAAGGTAAGTGCCTATTCTTCTTTAGGGGAGCACCTTTTAAGTCTCTGGTATAGGTTTTCGTCCATAATTATAAGGTTAATTATACTTTTGGCGGTGCCCTATTGCCATATAATTGTACCTAGGGGGGTAGCTAGCTTAAGGCCCCCATTATCTATAGCTCTTAGTAGGCACTCTACCTGTTAATTAGCAGTAATATAGATGCCCCCCTACCATAGGTGGTAGAGGTTTATATCTTCTAGTAAAATAGACTCCGCGTGTTTAGTTTCTAGTAAGCTTATTACAGATATAATATTCTCTGTCTATGCTACCCCTTTGACCCTAGGGTTATAGATATTAATAATTTATACTGGTCCCCTGTATATCTAGATAGTTATAACTATAATATCTGGGTTAACTGCCTGCTATAACCATAAGGCAAGGCTGATATTTTTGCTAATTATAAAGTATACACGTGTAACTGCTTTTGGTTTATACAGGAGCTAGAATCCTTAGGGGTAGTATATTAATTATATATAGGTATTGTAATACGGCTCTTATATAGCAAGAATATAGTATTTCTCTAGGTCTAGACTGTCTAGTAGGGGCCTTGCTAGACGGTGGTTTGTATTGCCGTAGTTGTACTATATAATGGTTAAGTAGCGGACCCCCAGCGGGAGTCCTTTGCCTCTCCTTCGCTCCTCGCTTCTTCCGTTTCCACTTTCTTTAAAATGTTTAGAACTTCCATCTCCTATGTTTGCTCCCTAGCCACTACTTATTTTATATGGAGCTTTCTATTCCTATATCTTGTGTTCCTACTGGCCTTTCTAAATCTAAGTTTGTTATTGCCTCCAGTTCTTCCCCCGTTCTCGCCGGTTGGCTGTATACCCCTTGTAAGCCAGCTGCGTGTGTTGTATTTGCCGCGTTAAATCTAATTCTTGATTGTCCCGGCCTTAAACTTGCCGTAGCCGTCTATAGGAGTCTTCTTACTGGGCGTCCTCTCCCTTGTGTCCTATATGTCCCTTGTGTCCCTGTTCGGTCTGGTGATGTCGCGTGGAGCGCCTCCTATATATCCTTAGGGCAAAGGGCTTCCTAGAATAGATTATATAATTTATTTAAGGGTTTATAGGCTAGAAAGAAATATTGCTAGTCTTTAGCGGATACCAGAGCCCCCCTATTACAGTTGTAATAGGAATACCATAAGGATTACCCCTCTTACCCATACTCTTCCTTTTCTTTATAAGCAACCTACTTAAGTCCTTTAAGGAAGGGGCGACCTAGGGGATAGGCTTTGTTAACGATATAAACCTAATTATATACGGCCTAATAGCCGTAGAGAACTGCAGAATACTAGGGAAAGCCTATAACACCTATATAGAATGGGCAAGATAATATAGAGTCCAATTCTTACCAGAGAAATACTAGCTAATTTATTTTATAAGAAAACGTAACTAACCTATAGATCTCTAGTATATAATCTATATTTAAGGCTTTAGGGGCCAACCAGTTTAAGGCCTAAGGGTATTAGGAGTATAGGTAGATAGTAAGCTCTAGTAAAGCGTATATATGTTATAAGCGGCCTATAAGGGCTAAGCGCAGTATATTATAATGTCTAGAATTATTAATTCTATATAGGGTCTATGCTTTTAGAGGTTACGCCTACTATATATAGCAGTTGTCCGGCTAACCATAACGTATAGATCCAGTATTTGGGCTATAGGAGAAACCAAAAAAAGCCCCCCTAAATCACTCCTTAAACTACTTTAAAAGGTCTAAATAGCCTACCTCTAGAATATAATAGGCGGGTATAAGCGAACAGCTATAGTACTACTTAAAAAGGAAGCTAATATCCCCCCCCTATAATTATATATTAAAGCCGCTGTAATATAAAGGGTATAAAAGGAGCGCAACTCTAGTGTTATAAAGTATATTAAGTTATACCTAAATAAACTATAAAGGGACCCTAGGGTGCCTTATAGAAGAGCTAACTAATAACCCTAAAATAGGGAAGATATATTAGAGAAATAGGTAGAAAAAGCAGAAGAAGAATAGTACTATATTAGGGCCTATGCCTATATAGAGGAGAAAGGGAGACGTGTAAGAGACCAATAAAGATAATAGTAAGAGAGAGAAAGGAGCTAAAGTAGAGTATAAAAGAGTAATGGGAAACTATCTACTGTAATATAACACTGGTTAGACTAATACTGGAGAGGCATATAGGAGTTAAAGGTAAAGAGGCTGTCTTAGGCAAGAGGAACCTAGGCCGCAGTATAGTTAACGCTATAGGGGGTAAATACTTGAGGGCTCTAAGAAGGCCTAATAAAGGCAGAAAATATAATAGTAACACTCCTAAGAATAGGAATAATAAGACTAAAAGATTAGCTCTACTAGGTAGGTGTCCTAGTAGGTAGCCTAAGATATAAATATGGCTGGCTAAGACAGATACTAAAATATATAATACTATTATGCCCCTTACACACCAACTAAGAAGTAATACTCTTAGTAGCTAGCATAGAGAACTATAATATACTACTCTTAATATAAAAAGGTCTTAAGGCGGTTACCTAGTAGCTTATTAGCTAAAATATACTAGACTAGTTCTGGGTTATAAAGGAAATAGTAATAGAAGGTAAAGGGGCATACACTAGGCACCCCCTGATAACTCTATAGTAGTAGAGTTAAGTTCGCAATATTAGCGCGTCCGTAAGCTTGTTACGGCAGCAGTGGTTCCTAAGGAGGTTAAAAAGTAAGGTAGTAGAGCACCATAGGTGACTCGCAGGCGCCTTGCAGGCGCTATGTAGGCGAGTCCTAAAAGGCGGGGAGATGGATTATGGAGTTTTCTTATATAGAGTTTTCTCCCTATATATATTTAAGGAGTAGTCCGCGTGGGCCTAATAGGGATCTGAATCGGACATTAAGCAATGAATTATTATTAATAATTTTTATATTTGAGATATAGTTTGTAGAAATATATAAAGGTTGATTTTTAAAATATTTAGTTTATACTAAAACGGGACCCATAAGCTCTCAGACGCTTGGTGGAGAATTCGTTGGATAAGGAGCAGTATGCCCGCCCGTGCGCGTAGTGCACGTACCAACGGTCTGAAGATAAGCATTCTTCACGCTTCCAAATTGCCACCGGCTTGCTAAAAATACCCAGCTACGATCTGCAACATATTTCAGTCGGTATAAAGCCATGGTGACTCTCGAAGCTGCTACTCAAGGCGCTGCCGATTTCATTGAACCATTTCTTGAGAGCGGTAAATGCAGAAAGCCTCGTTGTTTACCTTGAACTAAGTGCGGCCGCAGGCACCGGAGATGAATCCAAGGAGAGGCACCTTATGGGCCTTCTTCATAAGCAACCGTCTAATGGAGAAGATGAAAGGGAAAAGGAAAGGAATAGGCTGGTAAAAAAAGCTCTTGCTCTCCTCCTAGATATTCATCAGGCCGACCAAGCCGAAACAGCTGATTCCTCCTACGATGGTATGCTCGTAGGAATGGTTTATGGTCTGATTGACTTTATCGTTCTCCAAGGAATCTTACCTTCTTTATCTCCTAGCGTAGCATTTGCTCGACGGCCGAGATCTATTCTTGTCACTGCTGCGTCGACCAGTACGGATCCCGACTACTCTTTGCTTAGAGAAGTGGTGACCAGTTTACTTTCGGCCTTTAGCTCAAGAGGTGTTGGTATAGAGCCGCTTATCTCCCAAAGAGCACTGCCAGATGTAATTTCTGCTGTTGCTGAATTAAGCTTTTCACCGAATGTAAGCGAGAGCACTCATATGGTGTTTAAAAGCCAATATACCGAACTTTTAGATCAGTACGTCTTTTCCGAGTTTCCTGAAGTGGTACATTTATGCTTTTATGGTATCTTTAAGCTTATTCAAAAATCATAGACCTAACCTTTTGTCTTTAGTACCCCAACTTCCAGACTTTTCCCTGTTCTCTCCTCGTTTGTTTACCAAGACACGCCTTCATGGCTACGTTCACACTTATCTCATTCATTGTCATTGCTTCCCCTACGACCCAATGGTGTTAGACAAACAATCGAATTCATTTCACTCTCTCACTCGCTATCACGGCCCGCTCTTGGCGATGGGAAGACCCAGTCGTTATCGGATGGACCTCCAATTCCTTTGGAAGCGATCACCCAAGCATCTAAACTACTCTCGTTAGTACCAAGGGATATGAAAGCTGAAGAATGGTTCGAAAATCTGGCACCGCAGCTATGGAATCTTATTGATGGTGAAGGAGGACCAGAAATGGGGAAAGCTGCCGGTTACATCATCGCAAGTGGTATTCTCGGTCGTAAATTACTGGGTGCCCCCGATATGATAGGATGGAAGCTATTTGCGGAGCCCATATTGCACGCCTTCAGTCCTCCGCCAGAGGGGTCGAGCCTACTCGAAAAGGCTAGACCGCTTTTCGGCAGAGGCTCAACTTTGGACAGAGTCCTCGTTCCCGAGAAAGATCTTATGCTTGCTCTTAAACGTTTAGCCACCATTACGTCTTCACATCCACATCCAGGCTTTATCAGACGATTAATTAGTCCAATTATCCTACCGCTTTGGGGGATAATGGACTACGCGAGACTGCTGCGAGCTCCTGAAACAAAACGCAGGAGGTCCCTTGTAGATTCGGCGTGGGTTGACTTGACACGAAACATCCTCCTACGTTACCTTAGACTATCTGCTGATGCGAAACATATTGATATTCTTGCTAATAACATCTTTTGGGACGGCGAAACTACCTGGACCTATGGTCCGGGAAGTGAAGGCGGAATTGAGATACGATATCGAAAAATAGACAAAGAAAGCTCACCAAACATGGTCAACATGCTTGTGCGCATCGAAGGGCTAGACGAGCAAGTGTCGACTTTCGTAAGACTGCTTTCAGAGGCCAGCGTAGATGACGACATAGTGAGCACGATTTTCTTAAACGTGACCAGACGATGGCTCTTTGCTGGAAGAACGCATAGAAGCAATCGTTTGAGTCTAAGCGATGAAGAAAATGACCCATTGGAGGTCCTTTCTAATGCCAAATTATCGGAAGCAATGGCTCGCGAATTAAAGGACAAATTTGCCACTCACCCCAAACATATCATGGAACTCATTAAACAGCTCCTGGAAGAATACGTGGAGAGGTGTAAGTCGCTATCAAAACGCCATGAAAACTTGAAGGAGGCAAAATACGCAAGCATTGGTGACATAGTTCATCACGGAGATTATGACTTTAGCCATGTATTACAAAGCAAACCACAACCCCACGGCATGGACCTAAACTCCGAAGATCTCGTCTCATTTTCTCTCAGTCTTCTGAACACCCTCGTCAATTCCTCGGATCTTCAGAAAGGTCCAGAAACCTTTGCTGTTGTCTCTAGTATTCTTCCTTTTCTTCAATATCTTGCAGAAGACCATCCAAACGGGCCTAAATCCTCGACTATCACAAATTCTGCCGCGAACTTAGTTGTCATCATCACCTCCAGCCTGGGAAACCCATCACCTACCGCCGAAGACCCGGTTGGCGTGTCCCGTACTGCCCTCAACAGTTCTTTGTCGAATCTCACTTCACTTGATCCCCCAAGTCGTGCTTGGGCTCTCTCTGGCCTGCGCACTATTATAACCAACCCAGCATCCTCCACCATCATCGATGTCCCATTCATAACTCATCTCATCCTCTCGGCGTCCATTACAGACCCCGACTCTTATGTGTATACCGCTGCAGTTCCTGTGCTCGTAGCACTAGCAACAATCTCACTACATCTTGTCACACGAATCCTTATCGACGCCTTTCTTGACACTGACGAGAAATCACTGAGTCTTGAAACTGAAAATGGTAGTGTTTCAGGGCTAGAATTCCGGCTCAGAATCGGCGAAGCATTGAATGGAATTGTTCTAGGGAATGAAGTATGGGATGCGGACAAGGAAGCGACACGTAGAACGTACGATATCCACATGATCTCGGAAGCCACACTTACTCTTGCCAGCCGGCGTGGTCAGCGTCCTAAAACCCTATCCGCACGCGAAGAGGCTGCAAAGAAGGAAGTGCAGGAGAAAGAGGAGGGAGAGAAGGCTTGGGGTGGTCCCATACCTGCTTTTTACCCAGAAGAAAAAGAAACTACACGACAACAAGAAGAACGAGAATCGCTCGAGCGTGTGGTGAAAGGGTGGGAAGACACAGCCGAACAGGAGGATGTGAGACTCCGGACGTCAGCGCTCAGCATCTTAGGTCTCATTCTTGAGCGCCGGCTCGAAATGGTGCAGCAGACGATAGTGGATACGGCTGTTGAGATTATGCTTAATATCCTGGTCCTAGAGGTGGAGCCAGAGAAGTCCATTCTGAGGCGGGCAGCAACATTAGTCTCAATGGGTTTGCTGAAGGGAATGGATAGGGCGTTTGAGGAACGAAGTGAGGGAAAGGTAGGGTTAGAAACTGGGAAATTGGACGAGGTGGAGAGAGTTATGAAATGGGTTCACAACGAAGATTTGGATGATATGGTAAGAGGCCATGCAGAAAGTGTGTTGGAAGGACTAGCAACTTGGAGAATGAAGACTTGGTTTGGGTTAAGAGCGGAAGGTGCTCTGGAGGCGCCAAGGTTTGAGTTGGAGGGCAGGCTGAGAGGGTTGACAGTTAACCCACAGCCATGTGATGAAGGACAGATGCAAGTGAAACCAGGGATCGAAGAAATTGAGTAAGTTAGTTTGGACATGGTTTTAGACTTGGATCTTAGTAAGAATCACAATGTTCTATAAAGTCGACATTTTCCTGGTATCTCAAATCCGCTAACTCCAGCTGGAAATTTGCTAAACCGAGCCATATCCGTGGGAGCGCCGTATCTCATGCGATCATTCCATGCATGATGAATTTTAAGCCAGTGTCGAGATAGCGCAGGTAGGATATTCGCTCTCCTTCCACGCCGGTCCTGCAAAGCGTGATCAACCGGTCATATCTGCATCTCCATTGCTCCCTCCCGCATTTGCAGCGGATATCCAAAGCACATTGTTACACCTGCGACCAAGAGTTTATTAGCCATGTGATCTTTACGATGCCTCGTCCAAGTCCGTAGCCTTGTCGGTTTTCTACTACACTTCTCCACATCGATAAAGAATAAATTACCTGATGAGAACCTGCCCCAGGCTCCCGGTACTTTTGCCATCAACAAATTCCTCCGTGCCAGCGAGCTGAATGTTCATGTACGAGTCCACGCTAACGAGCCGGCCTTTATATTCCGTCTGGCCCCACTTGAGGCGCACAAGAACTTCTTCGTTGACCCTGGGTGAGTGATACCAGTTAGCCTCTCAAGATTTCTAGTAGAGGAAGGATTTAATTGAGAAACGGGTGTCTTTGCACGTACAGCGCTTGCAGCATAGGCCGCGGGTTCACCGGGACGAATGACATCTATATGAGTTCAACTAATTAGCTTAAATGAATATATTGCAATCATAGAGAAAATACATTTATAGAAGTTAACGCGACGTGGAAAAAAGTGTGTCAACACTTTCGGGACTCGTTTCGTTATGTTGAAGCTTATCTCGTTACCAGACCTACTTCCGAAGTTCAACCGCACACTAAGCCGTTTTAGGTTTCACCTTCGTCAGAAGTCTGGTACACGAATCAGCTTTTATATAGAAACAGCGGGGTTTATTAACCTAAAATATTTTTTCTCTATACCTAAATATAGTAACCCCTAACCTTTTTAAACTAATTTTTTAATAACTAAAAAAGTAAACCAACTGCTATGAAAAAAAACCTTTTTTTATGATAAAACTTTGTAACGGGACTAGCCTAGTTACAGTAGGAATGTCTCGGTAAAACACTCCACAAGATAAACTTGACGCTTTGACCAAATTCTGCCGAATTCTGCCAGCTTAATTAACTTCTGCTAAGTTCTACCAGATTAATCGAATTCTACCAAAGTCCGTCCGCGTGTGTATATGCGCACGCATTAACCAAGACCCCTAACTATTTAATTATAAGATTCTCTAGTTATTCCCTTCTCTTCTTTACGCAACGTCTTGTTCTCTTAAAAAGCTATATACCCTTAGATTTAGATAGAATTTATATTATTCCTTTAAATCTTCCCTAAAGCCTCTTCGCGCCCTTACATTATATTATATTAAAAAATAACTACTATTGAAATAGTAAACGAACCCAAATCCTTTTTAATAACTATAAGTATCATATCCCTAGTTAGGGAACAGTTAACTATAATACAACAGTCCTTTACGGATGCCTTAGCTTAGTAGCGGGCTATACTGGAAGCCTAGTATTAGCGATTAATGGAAGTACTCCATAAAGAACTCCGTAACGTCTAAGCATTTACGTTAGAGACCCCAACACCGCCTATAAATAAAATTAATATAACTATATCTAAACCTAGCCCATTAAATACAAACCCTAAACTAGTAATAGTAGCTTAACCTATACCTATAATAAACCTAGTACCTGCCGCGAAATTAGAAAAGCTTCCTAACCCTCTAATATTTAATGGAAATTAAAATAACCTATATCCCTTTATAACCAAGCTCCGTCTTAAACTTTTAATAAACTATAACTAATACCCTACCGAAGCTAATAAGGTTAGCTATAGAATATCTTATTTAAGTAAAGATGCTACATAAACTATAGACCTATTCTTCTATAATAGCACCTTTGTTAATTTTAAAACCTTTATCTCTCTGCTAGAACGAATGTATAATAACGCCAGCCGCAAATATACCACTGTTACTAAACTTAAAAACCTACAACAACGGAACCAAGACTTTATAAGCTTCTTTTTGGAATTTTTAGGCCTTATTGGCGAACTGGATTAAAATAAAGCCGCTAGAGTTACTACTCTTTAATAAGCTATTTTAGATAAAATTAGAGCATAGTTAGTAGGTAGAGAACTACTAAAGAACCTACCCAAATTTGCTATAATGTGTTAATAAATTAATAAGGACCTTTGATATAACAAATAGACTTATTCTCTAAAGCCAACCACACCTTATGTTTAAAGCTTTACGAAACCGACATATACCCTAAAGCGCGACCCTTCTCCGAAACCTACGCATGACCCTATAGACCTCGACGCCACTTAATTCTACGCACCCTTAGGAACCGATAAATGAAGAACTTAAGCCGCAAATAGAGAATGCTTTAGATGTGGTAGAAAAGGATATATCTAAAGGAATTGCCGAACTCACCTTTTTGAAAAAGTCCGCCGTAGTTCCTTCTGGTCTTTAAATTGTATCCACTCCTTAAATCACACTCGTTCTTTAAGCCGTACTCACTCCTTAACTTGTACTTATTCTATAAATTATACCTAGTTATTATAAAGCATCTTACCCTTAGCTAACTTGGAAAACAAATTATCCTAGGGCTAAGTCGCGCCTTAAGATAAGAAGTGGAAGAGTATAAGTGTCTAGGCTCTTCTAGCGCTAATATATAATACAACTCCCTTAATGTACTTAGCGAAATTCAAATACTTAGAAAATGGAAGGAGGTATAAATCCTTATAGACAGCGGAGCCACTAGTATAGGCTTTATTAATATAAACTATATAAAAACCCAACGCCTAAATTTAAAGAAACTTAATAAGCCCTAAGGCCTATAAGACTTTAATAGCAAACCCTTAATATATAGCAAATTGACACACTACGCTCTTGTAAAAATATAGATAGGTAAATACCTTAAATATATTTCCCTATTTGTAACACCCCTAAAGCAATATAAGATAATACTTAGATATAGATGGCTAAAATAACACAACCCTTTAATTAGCTGGGTTAAAGAAACACTAAAGTTCTATATAACCTACTACTAAAGTTATTGCTTAAAAACCTATTTGCCCTATAAATATGTACACGACTATTTGAATTTAAAATAATATAAATTACCCTTGCCATGAACCTTAAACTAATATAATAAAGCTACAACTACCAATTGCAGTAAAGAATATAAAGATATTATATTAAAACCTCTTAAAATTTGTATAATATAGGCCGCACCCTTTATCTTGTTAGTAAAAAGACGAGATTATAAAATCTTTACTATAACCATAGAAGATATTAAGAAAGCACTAAAACTAAAATAGTATATTAATCCTCAACCTTTTATACCTAAAGAGTACCATGATCTAATTAACAAGTTTAAAAAATAATTTATAGACCAACTAGCCCCGCACCAAGATAAGCACGATTTTAAGATAGAACTTAAGCCTGGTATAATACCAAAGTTCGGTCCGCTATATGGTATATTATAAGAAGAACTGCTTATAATGCGATAATACCTTAACAAGCATCTAGAAAAAGGATTTATTCGCCCTAGTTAATCTCCATTTACCTCACCTATACTATTCATTAAAAAGCTAGGAGGAGGCTTAAGATTTTATATTAATTATTAAGCTCTAAATGCAATTATGATTTAAAACCAATATCCAATTCCCCTAATTTAAGAAACGCTTAACCGTTTAGCAAAGGCACGGTACTTTATAAAGCTTAATATAGTCGCTGCCTTTAATAAAATCCGTATATGTGAAGGAGATGAGAAGTATATAGCTTTTTGTATATAATGGGGACTCTTTAAATACCTAGTAATGCTATTTGGCGTAAAAAACGGTCCTAGTACGTTTTAGCAATATATTAATAATACGCTTTATGAATTCCTTAATGTATTTATTACCGTGTATATTAATAATATCTTAATCTACTTATCCTTGCTTTCTAAACATTGGAAATATATTAGAATAGTTCTTAAACGCCTATAAGATATAGGCTTATAATGCAATATTAAAAAATGCAAGTTCTACGCGTCCAAGGTTATATACTTAGGCTTAATTATATTCTATAACGGAATTAAAATAGACCCTAAAAAAGTCGCCGCGATTATAAACTAGGGAAGCCCTAGCAATATATAAGACGTTTAAGGATTTCTAGGATTTGCAAACTTCTATCGTTGATTTATTAACTACTTCTTGGAAATTGCCTAGCCATTAATAAACCTAATAAGAAAGAACATAAAATTTAAATAAACTACTAAATATAAACAAGCTTTTAACGACCTAAAGCATTATTTTACAACTGCTCTAATTCTTACCCACTTTAACCCTAACCTTGAATGCATTATTAAAACAGATTCGTCTGATTATACACTAGGAGGAGTGTTATCGCAATATAATAAGAACGGCAAGCTATATCCAGTAGCCTTTCTCTCTTAGAAACTCGCCCCTGCTAAATTAAACTATAAGATATACAATAAGGAACTGCTTGCAATTGTTAGATACTTTAAATAATGGCGTTCTAAGCTTAAAGGATTGTTGTTCCTAATATATATATTAACGGACCACAAGAACCTGCAGTACTTTATAACTATAAAACAATTAATACAGCGCTAAATTCGTTGGGCCAAATACCTCTTATAATTCAACTTTAAGATTATATACCGACTAGGCAAACTTAATCAGAAGCCTAACATATTAATATAATAATTATAGGACCTACCTGCAAACGCTTTAAATAAATGGATTACGAATTAATTATAGATCTTACTGCCCCCTAAACGTTTTAAAAAGCTACATCCTATATTCCTAGATGCGGAACTTAATAGAAATAAATTAGAAGTTAATAAATAGGAAATGGAAATTAATAAGCTAATAGAATATAAATATAAGAACAACATATGGATAATAGATGTAATAAAAGCAATTTAAACAGGAAAACAATAGTATAAGGATATTACACTCACTAAATGCGAAATTCGAAACAATTGATTGTACTATTAATAGAAGATGGTAGTTCCAAATTCTAAACTTTTACAATTTAAGATACTTAATTTCGTATACAACTCCCTTATAGTAGGGCATCCTGGCTGTACAAAGACCTATAAGATTGTTTAACAAGCATACTACTAGCCTATAATGTACGACTATGTACGAAAATACATTCGAGCATACAGGATGTGCGTGCATGGAAAAACCTCTTATGTGAAGAAGTAAGGAGTACTTTAACCGCTACTAATTCCAATGTAAAGATGGCGCGATATCTTAATTAACTTTGTAGTCGACTTGCCTAGCAGTAATAGGTTTATAAATATTATAGTAGTTATTAACCGCTTTATAAAAATGCGATATATAATTCCTATAGACTTAATTAATGCGATATTAGTAGCCAAATATTTTATTAAGTATGTCTTTAAGCTACACAGACTTCCTAACTTGATAATATCCAACTATAGAAGCTAGTTCGTTTTTATTGGTCACACAGGGTGACTCACCAATAACAACTACTCGAGTAGGTTACAGTGATGTTAGTTAATAGCTTCATTTTATTGGAATAAGGAAGGGCGAGGAGCTTAAAACTCCTCACCACACTAGTGCCGCGGCGTCACGTAACAACTGCTTGCCTAATTCCTGATACTGGCAACTCTTCTTTTATAGTTGCCATCTATATACAAATACTGCTTAACTAGCGTAACAAATATCAATCCTCCTTATTTACTATTGCTACTGTAATATAAGTCTTACTGTCCTAAAATTTGCCTCTTAGCATATGGTGCTTTCTTACTTAGAGTTATGGGTGGATATTATATTAGGGCCGCTAAGGCGCTAATTATAAGCGAGCTAATAGCGATTTTCTATACTGGGTATGGAAAATCCTAATTAGCTACTCTTAGATTACTATATCTCCTACTCCCTTTTAACCTAACCTTCAACTTATACATATAGAGTATTTGTGTTAATGAACATCTCTAGTGCCTTATTTGGGTTTGCCTTCATTATTACATCTACTGGGTTGTCTTGGCCATTAATTTACCAAATCTTAAAGAGTTTTTAACGCTCGTAGGATTGCTAAAGTGCTATAATATTAATTATAAGACGCTTCTCCTTTATAGTACTAAGCTTAACTAAATACTTATAGAGGGAATATAAGTCGGTGCATATAATTGTAGGGATAATAGGGAGTTTAAGTTAATCTATAATTATCTTTAGGGTAGTTCCAATTGTAATTGCTATATTAACTCCACTAACCATTCCATATATCTCTAATGCTAGAACGCTTTAGGTAACATACTTACTCTTAATTAAGCTCTAATGGATAAGATTACTATAGATCGTGAAGTCATTCTCTCTAGTAGATTTGTTTATAATAATAATTTTATATCCTAGCTAGGAGCTAAAATCTTTATTGTTTATAAATAATCTATTAACAAATACAAAGAGCTTAGTAGTAGGAAGATTAATAGGCACGTAGAGTAGTCCCTAATTGAGATGGTTTATTTGCTAGGAAAGACGCTTATTTAGGGCAAAGATGTCATCCTTAGTTGGTTCCTGGTGTTAAGCGGCAACAAAGAGATTAAATAAAGCCTTAGGTTGATAGATAGAAGCAATATAAGCTCCACAAGCGCGTTACTCCATATATCCTTACTTCGGAGAATTAACGTTAATAACGTTAATCTTCTTACCTTAATCTTTCTGGCGCAAAGCAATAGAATCCTTATTTAGGGAGAGGATGCATCTATTAAAAAGTAATAGTATTGTTAAATTAAGCTTTTCCTTTAGCTTTGCTATAAGATTTGCCTTTACTAGTTTATCTTCTTTAAGAGCTAAGAATTGGTCGTCTCCTAAAATAATTGTATTATCAATTTATATGCCAATAATTCCAAATGGAGTTCCTATAGTTGTGATAAAAAAGCAGGGATTAAATATAGAAGTAGTTATTAAGAGCTTCTCTTTATAGTGCTTGCTATAAGTAGCCTACTAATAAGTTCCTGCCTCTGCAATTCCATATAATGGCTTAAGTATAACCATAATTATATCTTTGGGATATTGGTAGCGAATTTGCTCTAAAAGGTATACTAGTATTAAGCGCTAAAGGCGCGTCTCTAATTGGGTATAGGCCTAAGTAATATCTTATAAATAAACCGCTATTCTATTCTTTATTAAGGAGGGAGCTAGCGCAATAATAACTTACTAACTAGCTTATTAAATTATAGGGGATTGCGTAAGAATTACTTCCTTACCGTTATCATTATAACCTTAAATAACCAGTCTCAACTTCTTAAATAGGGTATTAGTAGCTTTGCCCTTAATCTCATTAACTATTCTTAACTTAAAGATGCGAACTCCATTAAACTTAGTAGGGTTATACTTCTTAAATTTAAAGACTCCTCTTATAATAAGACCGTCGATCTCCTGCTTATTAGATGCTTAAAAAGGAGCTCCTAGAGTTATAATACGGCCTTCCTTTTAGAGCTGTTTTGCAAGCTTAAAGTCAGCCTTCTCTTTAGCTGTTATAAAGGCCATTAATAACTCATCTCCACTCTTAATAGCGGTAATGAATTACTCTTCAAAATCAACAAGGTATTGGCAATTTTATAATCCCTTCGGGCGACCTCTACCGCGTTATAGTTGTGGTATATCTACTATAATTATATTAGGATCGTAGTCACCTTCTAGAGTATGTTAATTATAGTTCTCCTCTAGGGTATCCTCTAGAGCATCTTATAAAGGCTTAGAACTGTCGTTTCTATAGTAGGGCTTAATAATAGTTAAGTGGAATTAAGTGGGTCTATAGGGCATCTAAAAAGTATAAGTTTAACCATTAATTGTAATAAGTTTATATGGGCCTAACCATCCTCCCTTTTTACGCCATACGCGTACCTTAGATTAGAGTGGCAGATTAAGCGTAGTTAAGGTATTTAGGCTATTTCTTATTCCTAGTGCGTTATTGACCTGGCGTGTAGTGTAGAGACGTTACACCTCTTTTATTGCTTTGTAAATAGCCTCCACTCATTACATAATAGATAGGGATGGTGGAGAATTGTTAGTTATTTAAGGGTAGGCGCTAAAGACTAGCAATGTAGGTATAAGCCTATTTAGGCTAGCGGAATTATTAACAGCCTTAATAGCCATTTATAAGATAAGCTCTTTACTAGCGCCCTTTAGTTCTAAAGAAATAATCTTATATGCTTATTATAATGGCGTGTAATATTGTTCTACTTTTCTAATACTATTATATACCTTAATAGGGACTTCCTTAACCTTAATTTCCATTGCCTTTACCTATTGCCAAAACTCTATAGATAAGAAGTTCCTTTCTACGTTGTGAATAACTCGATTAGGGGGTCCTAGGTAGATATTAATCTAGTATAATTAAAGAGTATCCTATGCGTTCCTAGCTAACATATCCTTTAGGAAACGTGCGGCTTAAAAGGAGGTTAAGAGGTTAACAACTTAGAGTACTAGCTTGCCGCTAAGATACATAATGTCAATAATAATACAGAAGTTGAAGTTATAGTTATCTTTAAGGGTGAACTTAAATCGGCCAGGGGACTTCTAGTTTATTTAGCAGTAATAGTAGTACTTTATAAGATGCTTAATTGCCTTAACCTTAACTTTATGGCCTGCTTGCTAAAGAACCCTAAGCAATTAGTGAACGGATGGGTAGCTAAAACAATAGTATAGTTAACGTAGCTCTGACTTGGTTAAGTGGCTCTAAGCAACGCTCTTTTCTAGTTAATAAAGGAGCAACTAGGGGTAACCCTATTTACGTATAATAGGCACCCAATTATCTCCCTAAACGAGTATATTCTTAAAGTTATTAAGTTTAATGCCTAATTTATCTATATCTCTAATGCAAAATAGAAACAGGGTGTTTGCGGGAACAATATAGAAAGTAATATACCCTAAGGGGGTTTTGACCTTAATTATGCCAAGAGAGATTGCAGTACCCTTGCTAAAACGAATTATATATTAGCCTGCCGTTAATTAGTTAATCTAAATAGAGCTATTAAGCTGCTAAAGAGCTCAAACTTAAGGTTCTCCTGCTGTAGATACTCCTGCGGCTCTAGTATCTGGCATAATACCATAGAAGACATTTGCTGAGTATCTGTTATTAAAGGAGAATATAGAACTCTCCTTTAGCTTATTAAAGATGTCTAACTTTATAATAGCATAGAGTGTAGATTAGTTATTAAGAACAGTAACGGTTTATATACCATCTACCTTACTATACTTAGTGAAGTATTGGTTGGGAGAGTAGTCCTTAATTTCCATATCTATAAGAAGCTGTTTGGCCTTATTAACCTTACCCTTAAGATCTTCTTCGCCTTTATATTGAACCAGAAAGCTTTGGAAGTAGGCTATAGTAACCTTATAATTTCCAATATTTCGTGTACTCTGGCGAAACTTATTATATACCTCCTTTTATCTGTTAAGAGGGTGCCTAGTTAACTAGCAATTTGGCTTCTTATAAATATAGCATTTTTTCTGTTAATTGTTTTGAGATAAACCTCCACAAGGACCTCTACAGTTGCTTTATAGTTAACGTTAATTATACCCTCTACTATATCCCCTACCCTAGCCACCATATATTTAATTAGTCCAGTTATAATTATATTAGTTAGTTAGGTTGATTAAAGTAGGTTAAGGTTAGGCATTAAATTACTATACTTTTTAAGAGCGCAGGGCGGTGCTAATAGAGGATCTTAATTAAGCACACACTCCTTTATAAGTATTTATAGGATTAAAGAGGGTAAGGTTATATTCTTTAATACCTTAGCATGCGCTAATAACTTAATCGCGTAGGCTAAAGTCCTCTTAATATAATTCGGATAAACCACACTGAATTATCTAAAGTTAATTAAAGAGCTTTTAAAGATAGTTAAGTTAAGAGGCATCTGGGTTTATAGCAATAATTCTTAGAAAGGTAGTCTCTCTCCACTCCAATATATACTGCTACTTATTCTCTTCTGTTTTAAAGTGGCATCTTATCTTATATATCATTCGGTTGAAATTGTATCCTTTTCCTACCAAATAATTATAATAGAAGGTACTGGCGCGGCCCTTAAGCATAACGGAATAAGCGTTATAATATTGGTTAGGTTCCAGTCTAATCTTCTAGCAACAGTTATAGAAGATATACAGCTTTAAATTAAGGATATTATATAGTTCCCCACTAAACCTCTTTTTCTAGTCCAAATAGAGTTTTGTAAGCTCTATAAGCATTTTTAAGGTGCCTTTAAGCGGTATTAGGCCACGTTAAAATTGCATTAGAGATTAAGGTAGGGATTACTTTATAGGCTGTAGTAAAGATATAGAGCTTAATGGAACATAGCGTGGTATCTAATCTTCCTATAGTAGAGTTTAAAGGTTATTAAATCGCGAAGTAAGGGGGTCTTGCGCTTACTCTTAGGGGGCAGTAGTTAAAGTTACGGGTTAAATTAGTGGGAGTAATGGGTACGGTATATAAGAACTTATGCCTGGAGTAATAGAATTAGAACGTGTCTCTATTAGTATATTATTTGGATTCTATCGTGAGTTAAGCTTCTTTATATTACATAGTTAGTGCTTAATCTCTTGTGGAGTCCATTTATGCTCTTCTTTTACGTTAATAACTTGCTCCTAAATATTGTCTCTAATAGTGTCTCCATCCATAGGGACAAATACTCTGTTCTCCTAAAGGAAGTTATAGAAGTTTTATATAATATTCTTCTTTATAAGGGCCTATGTTTCCTTTATCCATCCAATAAAGTCCTCCTTTATGCAATACCATAGCACAGTATTGTTGTATTCGCTATCTGTATATTATACTATACAGTATAGTAAGAATCCGTTTAGGTCCTATTACTTAGCGTTTATAGGGTTAATGTCTTTATCCTATATCTCTAGGTTAATGTCGTTCTTGTACTTCTTTAGGTAAGTTAACGCTATAATAGGAGTAGAATTGACGGGGTGTCGTACATCGAAGGTAGGTAGGATTTTTGGCTTTATAGGATCTCGTAGGTTTGCTGTCAAAAGGTAGGCAATTTAAGGCATAGTCGACGCGTTTTAGACGTTGACTTAGGACCCTAGGTTTAGTAACACTTCTGACCTAAAGTACTCGACCAAATCTTCATAAACGCAATTGTTCTGCGTAATAGACGCAACTTAGTATCTCCTAGTACTTAGTAACACTTCTATTACTAGTTTTTCGCAAGCCTAAGGTAGCATAGTATCGCCGGGAACCCCTATACGAGACTATCTCTTCTGTTGATAACCTAGCTGCTCTATAGTTAACTGTATGTTCAACCACTAATTAGTGTTGGTTACACAGGGTGACTTACCAATAATAACTACTCGAGTAGGTTATAGTGATGTTGGTTAATAGCTTTATTTTATTGGAATGAGGAAGGGCAAGGAGCTTAAGACTCCTCACTACACTAGTGCCGCGGCGTTACGTGACGACCGCTTACCTAATTCCCAACAGTTTTAGACTTCTGGCAAGCTCTATATAAACGATTAAGTATTTAAACACGACTTTTAACTGCGTTTTATCCGGAGATAGATAGTTAAACCGAAATTGCAAACATGATTATGGAACAATACCTATAAATATACTACTCCTACCTGCAAGACGACTGGGAAAAATGGCTGCCTTTAGCTGAGTTTACTGCGAATAATACAATAAACGTATTAATAGGCGTAATGCCGTTCTACGCGACCTACGGACAAAATCCTTAACTTGGATTTGAACCATAACCTAAAATCAATATAATAGGACCCATAATTAAACAGATCTAGTTAATTAACACACATAACTTTGCTAATTAAATAAAGCAGTTAACAGAACTATTATAAAGTAAATTAATATACGCTTAAACGGTACAGGAATAGCATGCAAACAAAGGACGAGCTCCTATATAGGACTTTAAGGAAGGTAACATAGCTTACCTAAATATATAAAATATACGGACTTAACGGCCCTTAAAGAAACTTAATTGGAAGTTTGCGGGCCTATACTAAATTAAGAAGAAACTAAGCCTATACGCCTATAAGCTTAAACTGCCAACTAAGATAAAAATATACCCAACGTTTTATATAAGCTTGTTGCAACCTTTAAAAGATGATTCTATAACTTATAAAGTACCACCGCCACCTCCCATAATTATTAATAATGGTAACGGTTCTTACTTTATTAACTCAATTAATAATATGCGATAGAAACCATAATTTAAACAATTTAAACTTCTTATTAAGTGGAAAGGATATAAAACATAAACCTAGGAAACCTATAATCAGATTAAGGCCAACACGCCTTCCCTAGTAAAAGAATTCTATAAGGACTATCCTTTATGGCCTACTTTAGCTGGATGGACATAATATAAAGGCAAACAACTGCCACCTAACACGAATACATGAAACTCGAATTTAAAAAGAACTTAAAATAAGTTATAACATTTATAACGCGATTACGTAACACGTAAGATATTAAGGAACTTTAACTGGCGGTTAAAGTTATCTAATTAGTTAGATCTGCCTTGCCAAGACTACCACTTAACGCGAAAATATAACACGTAATAAAATTATAAATTCTTAACTAAATTGAATTATTTTGAACCTTCGGCTAAAGGGGGGGTACTATAACGGGACTAGCCTAGTTATAGTAGGAATGTCTTAATAAAACACTTAATAAGATAAACTTAACGCTTTAACCGAATTCTGCCGAATTCTGCTAGCTTAATTAACTTCTGCTAAGTTCTACTAGATTAATCGAATTCTACTAAAGTCCGTCCGCGTATATATGTGCGCACGCATTAACCAAGACCCCTAACTATTTAATTACAAGATTCTCTAGTTATTCCCTTCTCTTCTTTACACAACGTCTTATTCTCTTAAAAAGCTATATACCCTTAGATTTAGATAGAATTTATATTGTTCCTTTAAATCTTCCCCAAAGCCTCTTCGCGCCCTTATAAACTTAAATTTTCTATAAACGAGTATGTAAAGAATATAGGAAATATACGCCCTACTTATATAATACTTTTTTTTACTATAGATATTATAAAAATTGCTCTATAACTTTATAAATAGGTGTTAGGTAAAACCTAAGTAGATAGTTATATAGTCGCAAGGTAGGGGCAGCGTGGTTAATAATTGGATTTTACAGGATTCCAATTAGTTAGGATTTGATTATATAATCTAGAATATTTGTAATCTACTCTCTTGGCACGGTACTCCTCACCAAATTTGTATATAAAGTACCAATATTATAAGAATTGTTAAAGATATTGAGAAATGAAGCTTTATAGAGGCTATATGGAGATATTTGCCACCTAAATTATAGTAGTAAGGCTCTAAAGCCTCAGAACTATAGGAAATTCCACGCCTTAAAGCATTTTTTGTATTTAACGCTTTCTGGTATTATTTGAGACCTCTTCTAAGACACTGTTCTACGAGCTCTAGAGAAGACTTTCTCTAGCGCGTTGTTTATTGCTAGTATAGAGAGTATACTAACAGCAAACTTTAAGAGGTTTGGCCAGCGCTTAAGCTGTAAGGGCTTAAGCCACCACTTAAGCAGTGGTATATTAGAGACCTTATAAGGCTTTATAAATAGATTGTTATCCCACTTATCTAAGCTTCTTCTCTTATTAAACTAGGTTAACTAATTTATTGCTGCTAAAAGATCTAACTCTTCCTTCTTCTTTAACTTCTTTAACTTTATCTTAGGCCTAAGAGTAATAGCTCTCTACTTAATCTATACTTCCTTTAGAGCCTCTAGCTTGTATTTCGCCTTATCTTTATAAGTTAATATAAAGTATTCTGCTTGTATAGAGGGATTAAAGAAGACCGCAAGCTAGTAGGCAGGAATAGAGTTAAGGAGCTTGTAGTACTTATTAAAGACTATAATAGATTTCTTAATCTGAGCAACGATTCCTTTTAAGAACTTCTCTACTGGCTTAATGATATTAACAGTAGATTAAGGGCTATAATAGAGGAAGTAGACTTATGTTTTAAGCTGCTTTACTTAGTATAATCTTTAATATATCCATAATTAGAAGAATCTTATAGATTTAAGCCTAATTACTTTAAAGGTATAAAGTTGCTTCTTTAAAGACATTTAGAAAGTCTTATATTGCTTAAAGCTCTTTCTAATTAGTAGGCGCTTAAAGGATATCTTTAGCTTTAATTTCCTCTTTAAAGTTGCTTTAATAGTGAGTTATAGCAACCTGCTTCTTATAAGCTACCATAAGCATTATAGACTAGCTGTTCTATTATGTTCTATTATTAATTAGTAGTAATCTACTAGCAAGCGCTTAGAAGACACTTGCTCTACCTACTAAGCTTCTTATATAAACCGCGAGATTGTGAAGCCTTTTAAAAACGCTGAGCGCTCGCATTAGCTTTCTTGTATTTGCCTTTTTCTTAAGCTATTTTTAAGCTAACTTCTCTCTATTAGCTTGTTTTTATAAGGCCTCTTAAAGCCCAAGTTCTTAAGCAAGGTTATTAATATTAAAGGCTTTAAGTGTCTTAATTAAGATCTTGTCTTTAAAGAAGAAGGCTTAAATAATAAGATTAATAATATGGCCAATATAACGCATCCTCTGGCTCTTATCCCACTAGTAATCGTCTTGCTATAAGAGCTCCTTTAATAGATCTTAATAGAACTTATTATTTACTAAGGCGTTGTCGCTAATAAAGGCGCTAAGCTGCTTGGTAAAGTCGAAGTCTTTAAGAATAGGATAGAAGATTACTACCTATTTAAGCGCGCTATAGTTACCAATCTCTTTTAAAGCAAGAAGCGTGTTATAAGCCTGCTTTATTAAAGCTCTTACAAAGTGAGCGCAGATAGCAAGAAATAGGTATTAGTTTGGAGAGGTCCAGATATCAAGAGTAATATGGATTAGTAAGAGCAACCGCTAAAGCTCTTATTAAATAAGCGCCTTCTTCTTGTTGTAGAGGTCTTTGGTCTTCTATAGAATTATTATATAGAATTAATATAATACCTTCTTAACTTGTGGATTAAGAAGTCGGCTATAGATATAGAATTCTGGCTACTCTATAAGGTAATCTAGAAGGTTTTAAGTATAGAGTAAATTAATAAGGGCTTTATTAATAGCGTCTTAATTAAGAAAAGACTAAAGGAGGTTATTTTTAATGCCACTAAGAGTATTAAGCTTGCTATCTCTTATAAGGTCTTTTAATTGTAAGAGGATCTTTTAATTAATATCGCTTGTCTCTTGATCGGCGTAAATAGAATGCTTTGCTTGTAGGTATCTTCGGAAGTTTATTATAATAGAAGTCTGATATAGGTTCCCAGATTCCATTTTAGCGTAATATTAATAGATAAAGAGGTCTTTACTAGTAGAATCTTTAACTGGTGGCTTGTGGTAGGCGTAGGATTAAGTATAAGTCTATAGAATCTTTAATTTCTTATATTTCTGGTGGTTTGAAGCGTTAGAAGTAAAAGAGAGTTTAGAATTTGAGATATTTTTAGTCTCTAAGACCTTTTTAGGGAGAATCTCCTCATTTCTACGCCCTCTTGGCGCCATTTGGGCTTGAAATTGTTAATATAGAGAAGGTTGTAAAAATAAGGAGAATTATAATTGATTTGAATTGGATCGGATTATATAATCTTCCGGGGATTATAATCGATTGTAATTGGTTAGGATTATTGACTACCCTGGGTAGGGGTGACCCAGGGGTGACTCGCCTGTGAGGCACGTGCGCTGCACGTGCCTAGGGAAAACCCTTCCTTACCTCGCACTTAAGACTCCTCTTTTCCTTTAAGGATTCGTCTATTTGTCCCTTCCCACGCTGGCGTCCATAGCTTGGCGCCAAACCTATGAACGTTAGTATTAACGCTAAGCTCTCAGTCGAACGAGAGCCTATGATTGGCCAACCCCTTATCGATATGCGTGGACGTAAACCTGGGAAGGGATGCAATATACCCTATTGTTCTATCAATTGGACTCCCTATCCACATCCTCACCTTATAGCCTATCCCTTGCACGGATAGATACGTCCTATAGAATGTGCAGCGTGCGCACTAATTAAAGAGGTGCATGCATAGGCGGCAAGTTGTTCTGCTGCATTACCAAACCAAAACCCTTAAAAGTTTTGATGTTCTCCGCGCACGGGCCACAAATTATAGCACCCTATCCGTGCACGGGATAACCTAAGTAAAGATTATCTTCGTTATAAAAAATCCGGTATTAAGAATTACGGAAATAGTTATAATTTTGCAATAGTTATATGTATCCCTTTGTACGTTGATTTGCGTCTATCTGTTATTGATAAGAACTAGCCAATTAAATTAACCGAATCAAATCGTTTGTGCTTAGGAATTCTGGTGTTCGCGCACGGACTAACTTACAGATAGGCGTTACTGTTCGAAGGGATAAGGCCTAAAAGTTTATTGATTATAAAGCTGGTTCTACGGAGGTCGCTGCTAAAAGTTCTTGCATCTTCCTAATTAGGAAATTGGCCTTGACCGCCTAATGGTAGAATACTTCTTTTGTTACAAATCGATTAAAAGCTGCCCAAAAGGCTTCTATTACAAAGTTCAAATAGATGAGTTCATTGATGAAATGGGTTGATAGATTAATAATCTGGTATCGTGTCTTGAGTGACGTGTCTTGGGGGCCCTAGAGCTTCGAGCTACAAAGAGATTTTACGATGCACGTGCTCCGTGCACGTGACTCGTGCACGTGACCCACGCCTTTAGAGAATATAGATTATCTAATACACCCCCTTAGCTTTGAGCTCTTTGAGGTTAAAGCTAGCCACCTTCTTGTATCCGTTAATGAGTTAATTGAACTGTAATCTTATCTAAATCCTTTCGTCTTGCTTTAATACTGTCCCTTAGGTCCTCTAGTTACTTCTCCTTATCTAGCTACTCCTTAATATCCACTATCCCGATTATATTAATAAAGCTTTAAAACCTCTGCTTAGGCAGGGCCTTTGTAAGTCTATTAGCGATTATCTCCTTTGTCGCTATCTATTAAAATCATACTTGTCTTATTGCGTATTCCTAACATAGCTAGTATTGATGGATATTAACGTGTTAGAGCTTTGTAATTAGCTTTACTATATCTTCTATAATTAGTTAGAGCGTCTGCGTGTTATTACATTTAATAATTAAGGGCTTATTTAGGCATAATATTATTACTTTAAATAGCCTGCTGATAAAGATAGCTTTCTTTACTATCTATAATAGGGCTAATAACTTAGCTTCTATGCTTAACGTTATTACCATACCCTACTTATTTGCTCTCCAGGCAATCGGCCCCCTAAATAGCTTTATAATATATCCTTACAAGCTCTTTCTATTAATAGAGTTGTCCGCGAATAATGCATCGCTAGCATAGATAAATAATTACGCTTTACCTCTACCATCTCTTCTATTATCTCGTCCTTTATTGCGTATTCCTTTATCTCTCCCTTTACCGTTTATTTCTTCCTTATCTCCTTTATAGCAGATTGCTCTACTTCTCATACTATATAGGTATTGGATAACTCTGTCTACCGCTTAATAATGCTCTTAGCTTAGGTTCTAATTGAACCTTACTAGCCGTAATATTGCAAAAGCAATATCTAGACGCGTTATAGTGGCTATATAGAGTACTAAGCCCAATTTTCTCTAATATAGCATCATAGAGGCTAGTAGGGATATAGGATGGACTAATAGGTCTATATTAGGGGACGGAAGCGTTAGACGGATTAATTGGTAATTAGTAGGGAGGAGTTCTAATTCTACTATAGGAGTGTCTAGAAGACGCCCTCTAAAATCTATCTTATACTAGTTAGCTATCTTCTCAATATAGGCTTCCTAGGATAGCTATAGGAGCCTCTAGCTACAATTATATAGCACGTGGATTTCTAGGAACTATTTTAGCTTACTAAGGATACTTATCTAGTATTCCTTATATAGCTCCTTAATTGCTTCTTAAGCTTTCTTCTTATCTGTCTTTTGGTAGTAGAAGACAATATCGTTAATATAGAAGAAGACGACTATTCTACCTTTTAGCATAATATACGGCTCCTAAGGTACCTCTTTAAAGCCCAATTTGTTTAATAAGCTCGTAAGATTCTTCTGCTATAATAGTGGTGATTATTATAGTCCGTATAAGGCTTTTCTTAAGCGTAGTACTTTGTCTGTCTTTCCTTTGTTAAACCCTGGCGGTAGCTTTATATAAACAACCTCGTTAAGATTATAATTGTAACGGTTCAGCTAACTGCACGACGTCGTCACACTAAAATATAAGCAAGACGGATCAAGGTTGTTCCAACGCCGACAACATACGTGGTCGCCTGCTATACCCTTTACTAGCTCCTTATCTTAGTTTATTCATAATATAGCCCCTTATTGCTGCTTAATCTATCAGATCGCTTCTATAGGATCGCTAGCTGTGATATTAAACTAAGATCAACCTCATCTGACCTATAAAGGCGACATAATACTAGGTCCAACGGTTAAATATATAGCCGGATAGAGAGTTGGTCTACCACTATAACTACCAACCAACCCACCTTCTAAAAGCCCTGCAACGGTGCAGGCAACTACAACAGCGATTAAGCAGCTGAAAGAAGAGACTACGGCAATTAGATTAGAAGGATTATCCCAATTACAAATTCAGACAAAAGGAGACACTATAGCGAAAAAGAGCGCATCAAGACCAAGCGCGCTGGAGATAGCCACTAACCTAACCCTGGCAGACCGCAAGGAACCCGTAGATTTGACACTCAAGCCACCAGAGCTCCAACCGTACTATAGCGAGATAGAGCTTTCGGACGATATAAAGAGCAAATAGAACCGTCTTATAATACAATCATTGGACACCGAAGACCCTATATACTTTAAGATGGAGACTAAAAGAGAGTATACGGCCGCAACCACCTAAAGTCTATCCGAGATACCTATAACCGAACTTATAGAGGAGCTAAGACTCCAGGAAATACAAAGGAAGGTAATAGAACAGCAGATCACTATGCTATGGCGTCTTACCAATAACTACGCGCATAAAGCTCTTGATGCGAAAGAGGAGGCCCAGGCGAAGATAGCGGAGCTTAAGGAGCACCTAAACAATAGGACAGACAAGCTCCGCAAGGCCAATCAGAAGATATTAAGGATGGGCCGTAAGGTTACTATACAAGCCCTAGATCGAGAAGACAGTAAGCAAGAAAGCACACCATCACAGACAATATAAGAAGGGACACCACTCTCTTAGATAAGCAGTAGTACGGGCTTAGGATGTACAGCAAAGTTTCCAAACCTACCTACGCTTATAAATAGAAAAGAACCTACCTATTAGGCCTAGAGTGGCTATATACAAAACAAGCTTTAATCTAATATAGACTAGTTCTACCAAGACGACCCAGATCAGGAAGAAGATGCAAAGGTAACATACATTAAGACACGCGTAGGTGGCAAAGCTTATAACTACCTCTTACCCTACTTAGAGGCAGAGCGCGATATAGAACACAACCCTACCAACAAGGAGGTACTTGAGTTCTTAGAGAATATCTTTAAAGACTTAGATTATTAGATTAAAGCTTAGCAGGAACTTAAGAGCCTAAAGATACCATACCTAGGTAACTTTAACAATTTCTAATCTAACTTTATACAACTGGCAAATGTCTAGAATGCCACAAAATTAGTGGAAAGAGGAGCTTTATAATAAGCTTTATAACAGCCTACGCGTCTAAATAAAAGTCAAGGTAGCCGATAAAGGCTACAGCTTTAACGCCTATTATAAGACTGCTTAACAGTACGCCTAAGGGCTAAAGCAGTTAGGCAAGGAATGGAATAACTATTAAGTAGTCTAAGCTAAGAGAGCTCCTAGTAAGGACGCCGAAGAAACCAAAAGTCTCCTACCTAGACGGTTCTTAACCCTAGCACTGGCTGCGAAGACAATAGCTACCTACTTTAACTATAGTAAGTAAGGACACTATTCTAGGGACTGCCCTACGCCAAAGAAGACAGAAGCTAAGGCAATTAATTAAAGCAAGGAGTATAAGATAGCTACTAACTTAGCAAAGTTAGAAAATAAATAGCTCTAGGCAAAGTCTCTTACCTAGAGCAAATCGGAGCAATCTATACAGCCCCTATACGGCTTAAGGAGATCCTAGGAGGCATAGCCCTTACAATACAATACAGAATCGCGTTAGGAGGTGTAGCTCTTAATATAATAAGCCTACTTAATTTGGGTGTAGGTGGCGAGGCCTTTATACACTATAAGCTGCGGCCAATTATTAAGCAATAACTATAACCAAAGTTCTACAATATTAAGGGACGAGGAGTTGCTATATCTGGGCATAATAACTAGCAGATAGACACGATTAGATAGCTCTTTAGGGCTAACCTAGTTATAGACAGCCGGCGAGTCCCTATATGGTTCCTATTCTATAATACCAAACACTATAACCTTCTTGTTGGCCGAAAGTGGCTTAAAAAGACTAGGGCCCTAATTAACTGCAAGCACCGCACCTTAGTATGGCCAACTGAGAGAAACTACCACAGTAGGCAGGACATAATCGTACTAAAAAAAGAGCTCTTACCCCCACCGATTAACGAGGATTACTAAAAGGATACAGATTAAAGAGACGCACTACTAGATTAAGAGCCTATGCCTACCCCTTAACGCATTCTTAAGCGTATGGCTATAACCAGAGAACCTTAAGGAGAGAGGTGCCCTACTAAAAGCAAATCAGAGCGAACTAAACGGGCCCTATACGACCATAAGTATACCTAGAAGATCGATACCCAAGATATAATTAAGAAGATAAAGGATTAGCTTTACCTAAGACTAGCTTTACTATTAAAACCAAAAGTAAAGCAGCCTTCGCCTATTACGGATATTGGAGCAGCGGATATTGCAGCAGCGGATATTATGCTACTTGAGGCTAGGAGCTTCTTATGCGGAATAAAGCGTAAGGGCGTAGTAATCAGATCTACTAGCCTCTACGAGATAGAACGGCTAATAGAGGACAGAAAGGGGCAGGACGCCCTACCTAATAATAAGGAAGAACTTCGTTAGCTTATTTACAAGAAGCTACCACAGCCCTATTAAGGATACGCTGACAGTTTCTTAAAAGCTACCTCTAATACGCTACCACCGTATCACGAAGGGGTGGACTACAATATCGTTCTTAAAGGCAGCAGCAGCGATCTAGTCCCTAGCCCGCTATATAATATGTCATTAGAACAGCTGGAGCTAGTTAAGGTCTACCTATAGGAACACCTATATAAGGGATTTATAGTGCCAAGCAACGCACCCTTTATAGCCCCAGTTCTATTTGCCAAGAAGCCTAAAGGGGGGTGGTGATTCTGTGTTAACTTTTAAAAACTTAATGCAATTACCAAGAAGGACTGTTACCCGCTACCACTAATTAAGGAGACGTTAACGAGGCTATTAAGGGCTAAAATCTTTACCAAGCTAGATGTTCGACAGGCTTTCTACCATATATAGCTAAAGGAAGAGGTAGAGGACCTAACTACCTTCTATATAAGGTACGGATTATACAAATACCGCGTCCTACCCTTTAGACTATATAACGGCCCTATATCCTTCCAGAGATTTATTAACGGCATTCTTTTTAACTACTTAGATGACTTCTATACAGCCTATATAGACAACATCCTAATCTACTCAGACAACCTATTAGAGCACAAGATCCATGTTAAGAAGGTCCTATAGAGGCTTTAAAAGGCAGGCCTATAAGCGGATATTAGAAAGAGCGAGTTTAATATTACCAGGATAAAGTTCCTAGGCTTTATTATTAGGACTAATAGAATCTCTATAGATCCTAACAAGCTATCTATAGTAAGGGATTAGCAGCCCCCTACTTCTGTTAAAGGGGTGCGGTTCTTTCTAGGGTTTTATAACTTCTACCGAGCCCTCTTAAAAAACTATGGCTGTATTATACAACCGCTTACCAAGCTTACGCAGAAGGAAGCATAGCACCCACTAGGGGAAGAAGAGCTTAAGGCCTTTAAGTAAGCTAAGGCCCTTATACTATTAGGCAGCGTAGTAAAGCACTACTCGCCGTTCTGAGACACCCATATGAAAACTAATATAAGTAATGGAGTAGTAGCTAGGGTACTTAACTAGCTCTAAGACAATAGGACCTAGAAGCTAGTAGCCTTCTTCTTAAAGACAATAAGCCCTAAAGAGATGCAATACAAAATCCATGATAAAGAGATACTAGCAGTAATAAGAGGTCTATAAGAATGGCGAGGTTACCTTATTAGCCTTCAGCGTACCCCCTTTATAGCAGTCATAGACCATTAAGCCCTTAAGTACTTTATAACTAAGAGACTACTAAATCTATAATAAGCCCGCTAGGCAGACCTACTTACTAATTTCTACATGCGGATTACGTACAGGCTAGGCATGGTAAATATAGTGGCTGATACCCTATTACATAATCAGGAGGACCTAAAGACGCAGAAGGAGAAGGACGTAGCTATATATACTATATACTTAGTCAACCCCGCCCTTGCGATCGCTATATTAGATACAACCTTAAAGGACCTCTTAGCTGCAGTAAATTATAAACAGGAACCATATAAGCTAATTAATTAGATTCTCTAGGCTAACCAAACTAGTAAATCGCTAGCAGGACTACATTAGCTGGCTAGGCAAGAACGGAAGGGTTAGAAGCTCTAAGATAGATTACTTACCCACTTTGGCAAGCTAATGGTCCCTAATATTAACTGCTTCCGTATCTACCTTATTGTAGAGGTATACTTCTGTTAAGTAACTGCTTACCCAGGCAAGAGCAAGACAAGGAAATTGGTAGCAGACCAATACTATTGGCTAGGATTACCCTTAGACTACAATACCTATATAAGCAACTATAGGACGTGTAGGAGGACCTATATACCTCATAATAAGACCCCTAGCTTACTGCATCCCTTACTAATTAGTAAACGCTACTGGCAGTACGTCTCTTTCGATTTTAAGTCCTTCCTAACGGACAGAAAGGGCTTTAACAACGTCTTTATAGTTGTTAATCGGCTAGGTAAAAGAGCCTTCTCGCTACCCTACTATAAGACAGCTACTGCGGCTAACGCAGTAAACTTGTACTACCAACACATCTGGCGCATATACGGCCTTCTAGAGACAGTGATATTAGACTAAGGACCCCAATTCATCTTAGCCTTTACAGACGAGCTATATAAGCTAACTGGTGTTAGGCAAAAGCTCTCTATAGCTAGTTACCCGCAAACTAATGGTAATATGGAGGTGCTAAACCAGTATATAGACCAACGCTTAAGGCCCTTTATTAACCATTACTAGGACAATTGGTTGGAGCTTCTCCCCTATATAGACTTTATACAGGTAATCTTACCGCACAAATCTATAGGCTTTGCACTATATAAATTAGAACTAGGATTTAAGCCAAGGCTCTACTTTAACTGGGAGGAATATATATAAGCAACCCTAACACCCCATAAGAGACTAATACAATAGGAAGCTTAAGCTTTTGCATATAGGAACTGGGAAGTAGTTAAATAGGCAAGGGCTAATCTAGCTAGGACCTAAGAGCGACAGGTAAAATAAGCTAATAAGCATTGTCGCGAACCAGATTTTGTGGTAGGCGATTAGGTATACATTATTAGGAAGGGATAGGCTACCAACCAACCAAGCGTTAAATTGGATAGGCAACTTACAGGGCCCTATAGGATTTTGGGTATAGAAGGATACTTATACATTATCGACCTACCTCCGTATATAAAGATGTTAAACGTCTTCCACGCTAACTGACTATAGAAGGATCCAGATAACCCCCTACCAGGCCAGAATAGAGAGCCAGAGGAGCCAGTCCTAATTAACGGCAAGCTAAAGTATAAAGTTAATAAGGTTCTTGCTAGTAGGGTCTACCACGGAAGGTTACAATATAAGGTTAGCTAGGTAGGCTATAACCTAGACAATACCTAGTATAACGCAGACAGCTTTATTGGCGCTCCCTATAAGCTTAAGGCGTTCCACAACAAGAGACCCTATAACGCCGGCCTACCTGTACAGCTGCCACAATGGCTAGAGGCGTATATTAGGGGTGAAGATTTAGAGCCCTTAGAGGAGGATAATAAGGCAGAAAAGAACGGAAAGAAGAGGAGGATAAGGAGGGCCTAATTATAAAAATCAAGGACGATCTTCCTGACTTGGAGGGGGGTAATGTAACAGTTCGGCTAACTGCACAACGTCGTCACACTAAAATATAAGCAAGACGGATCAAGGTTGTTCCAACGCCAACAACATACGTGGTCGCCTGCTGTACCCTTTACTAGCTCCTTATCTTAGTTTATTCATAATATAGCCCCTTATTACTGCTTGATCTATCAGATCGCTTCCACAGGATCGCTAGCCGTAATAATAATAGATAAACACATTAACTGCATCTATCTATGTCGTCTCCAGGTCAAATTTTACGGTAATCGCTATAAGGGTTTGGAAGGTTGTACTAGCTAATATAGTAGCTCTTATAGGTAGGTCTCCTAGGGCCTATTAATTTCCATATACTACTAAGCGTGCCTTACATTTCTGGAGAAATCCATACTTATCCGTCTTATAGATAAATACCTATATTAAGCTAAGGATCTACTGTCCCTTTATATACTTCTTTTCTATTTCTTAAAATAACCTTATTTAATAATAGGATTAGAGGTAGGCTTATTAAGCTTCTTAGAACTAATTTTAAAGAGGATGCGTATTAAGGTCGCGGATTAACTAAGGTGGCAAAGGTAAGTTCTTTCTATATAATCTAACATTACGTGTTCTACCTAATTTTAGCTTGCTATTATTAAGTTAACTATTAAGGTTAAACTTCCTTCCTGCTAAGAAGGCGCCTTAATAGGCTAACGTAATTCTTTTAGTAATAAAGTCTTTAAACCTATTATCATAGGCTTCCTTAAACAAGTCTTTAACCAAGTTATTAAACACCCCCTAAGTGTAAAACCCATCTCCTACTCGGCTGATAATATCCTAATTAGTATCTTATACATCTAACTTTATAGGATACTTAACGTAAAAGGTATATAGAGATTCTTTATCTTCTTCTATTAAAGGTGGCGTATAATACGCATCTTTAAAAGCTCTTATAAGGTTAAGATCTACTAACTTATTAAAGGCTTAAACTAGCTTATCATTAACATCTTTCTCTTAAATTGACGGTTTAAATACTTTATTATTATCTTCTAGGAGAACCTCGTTCTTAGTTAGGGTATTAGGAAGTTAAATCTTTTTAATTAGCGTATTTAATTTGGCGTATAGATCCTTTAAAATATCCGTTTACTTACTGTTAAAGAATGTCTTTTCGTTAAAGATAACATCCCTTATAGAGATAACGATACCTTTATATGGGATCCAGATCCTATAGATATTAGTAGAGTTATAACTAATAAGGTAGCTAATATAGGCTCGCAAATCTAGCTTATTTAGTCTTTTCTTCTTTAGCTAGGCATCTAACGTTATTATATACACCCTATAGCCGTAGGCTCTTAGGTGCGCCAATTGTGGTTTTCTTAATCTCCTATTTGCTAGGTAGGTATAGAACCTCTTATATAGCAATTTCTATCCATTGCTTTCTTATGGCGTTTAATCTCAAAGGTAGACTGTATAGTTAACGATCTCGTTCCATAGATTATATAGTAGATTGGCAGCAATTCTTATTACTTATACTCTCTTAATAATTACACCCCCTAAGTATTTGGCAGTACCATTCTAAGCTTGGGTATATAGCGCTAAAGGCTTAAATATAATCCCTTAAGTTTATAGCCATTTAAGGGTTCTCCTTCTCCCTAGCTTATTGTCTAATCTAATAGTGTTAACCTTAAGGTTATACCTTAGACAAATCCATTAGATAAAATCTTTAAGCACTTATAATGTCTCCTTCTCTTTACCGTGCGTTGTTATAAAATACGGGAAGGATCTTCCTAAGAAGGTGTTATAGATAAGCATAACTTATATAAATCCAGCATGCGCTTCCTTAAGGTCAGTCCAGTTAATATAGAGGTTAAGACAAGGTTTATTAATACTCTATTTTAAGAACCTTCTTAAGACCTAACGCTTAATTTTGGCGAGACTGCAATGTTAATATTTTATTGTCTTTAGGCCTTAAAGCTTAACTCCTAAGGCATTAAGACCTAGATAATAAAGGCTTATAGGTCCTAAATAACCTAGACACAGATGCCATAGATATATATTACCTTTTAAATCTAAACGAGTGTCTCTTAACGATGCTCTACGCTTCCATTAGCGGCGTAGCAGTCGGCTTATATTAAATACTAATAGACTTCCTAGTTGGACATATTTAATAGTCTATTATCCATAACGTTCTTCCATTTAATATAGGATTATATTATCCTTCTAAACTAGTAGATTATTGTCTCCTTTATTATCCTAGTAGAACCCTTGTTTTTAAAGTAGATGGAACAACACTAGATTCATATTAAAGTCCATATAAAAGGCAACGTCCTTAAAATATAGGATTCCCTTACTCTTATCTAGTTTTATAACCTAGATAGTGACATTGCCGTAACCTAGCATAGGCACTTCTAAGCTACCGGCGATGATATATTCGTATCTTAAAGCTTTTCTAAAATTATAAAAACAAGAAAGGTTATTAAAGATATAGAGAGTGGTTCCTGAGTTAAGAATGGTTAATAGCTTTAATAGATAGAGTTAACCGGTGTAATACAATTCTAGGAATATTGCATTAGCTTCTCCCTTAATCTTAACTATCTCCTATTATTATTAAGCTTAAGTTATTCTACTTAGGCAGCTAAATCCTTATCTTGCTCTACCTTTATAAGTACCCTTTTTATATATATACCTACGGCTTTGAATCCCTTAGGCCTTTTACTCTTAAATAGATACCAACAGTTAGGAAGGGTATGTCCCCTTATATCACATACTAGGCATTTAAGGTTCTTTAACCTTTTAGAAGATATCTCTTTAGTTAAATTTATACCTGCCCTTTTTTAGCTGCGAGATAAGCTATTCCCTTTTCCTTTTTAGACTTTAGCAGCAATAAAGATACCCTCTTTAGGCTCTCCTACAAAGTCTACATTAAATACACTCCCTCTCGCCGTTATAGGTACGGCTTTAGAAAGGGTTTGGAATACTTCTCGTAGCTCTATTACTACTTTACGGTATTCTAATAAGAGAGCCTTTTTAGTATTATTTACCTACTTCGTGTATAGAACAAAATAGGTTTCGCTTATAGGTCGTATTACATTTACAAGGTCTATTAGCCAGATCCTATTAGTTATCTATAAAAGATTATACTTCTCTGCCATTTTTATCGCATGCTCCTATTGGTTAAGCTACTAGGTAACCTTTGTCTACTTAAGCCCTTTAAGTAACTCTGTGTACTACAGTTATACCTTCCTTATTATAAAGTTCTTTAAAGGCTTAGTGTCTTCTTTTAACCAAATCAGCCATTCCTTAACTATAAGGGAAGGGTCGAGTAGTAGCTTCTTCTAAATTAATACTGTAGACATAATCTAGGTGCGTATCTATTGCAGATGCTCTTCCTGTTTTAGGAAGTACTTTATATCCTAGTTATAGTATTATCTACTATTCTTGTACGCTTTCTATTGATTTATTAAGAGCTGTATATATAAGGTTACATTCTTATTAAAATTAGTAACTTCTGGATAGGCTAGTTCTTATAATAGAGCTTATTAAGGTGCTATATTATCTAGGTTAACGTGGGCCTAAATTTATTTATCTACTAGGGCTTATAGTTACCAGATCCATTACTCCCAGTCTTCTAGTTTATTAAGGATAATTATAGTCAACAAACTTAACGTTAGTGGAGTCATTTTAACTAATAGGCAGGTAGGGAATTAAAATAGTATTTTGTCATTAGGATTGTCCTTATCATCAGGATTGTCCTTATCATTAGGGTCATCCTATAATAATTATTATGGAATCTCATAGAATCTTATGGAATCTCGTGGAAGGTTCGTGTCAGAATTGTCCTATAACACTTAAGGTAGGATTTCTATCAGAGTCTGCGTCCTTAACAATAAGGTATCAGAGTCTAATAATAAGGTAGAATTTCTTTAAATAATTAAGTAATAGCTGACTAGCTTTTTAAGTCAGCGGACCAGGCTTATAACTGTCACAAAGTTCAAATAGATGAGTTCATTAATGAAATGGGTTAATAGATTGATGATCTGGTATCATATCTTAAGTGACGTGTCTTGGGGGCCCTAGAGCTTCGAGCTACAAAGAGATTTTACAATGCACGTGCTCCATGCACGTGACTTGTGCACGTGACCTACGCCTTTAGAGAATACAGATTATCTAACAGCTTCAGATAAAATGCAATATTAATGCGGTTGGTTTATTAATTAATTAGCTACGTATTTTAAATATCACAAGCTCTACGCGACCGTATAATCCTGCCCTATACTAGCTTCTCTACCAAATTAACGAGCTCCTCTAGCTGAAAATCTACCTTTTATCGCTGCCGTCTTCCTAATTGCTTAATATTTGTTTATATAGGCTTTTGGTGTTATAGAGGCTCTAGAGGCTCTATAGAATAATCTATAGGTGGCTCTATTAACTTTCGTCTGCCAATTAAGCTGCTAGTAGAGGTCCCGCCCTTATCTAGAGGCTCCGTAGAGGCAGTAGAGTCCTTTTACCTTACCAGCTTCCTTATAGATTGATTAATTGTATACTACCTAATATTTACCACTTCGCATTAATCCTCCTGTGGCTACCGCTCTTACTACTACCTACCCTAATACTGCCTAATTTAAGGTTCTATAAAGCCGACTTTAAATATTACCTTCTTAGTATTTCTGCCCTTTATATTTAGTCGATTTTAAAGCTCTTGCGGCTAATAAAAAGGAGGCTCAACAGGCGGTAGAGGTTTAAGAGGAGGCTTTTAGGAGGGAGGCTTTTGGGAGAAAGGCTATCACAAGGCGCGGAACAGTGGCTGCTAAACGTATATATTTGAGGAGTCTACAAGACGTTACGCGATCGATCGTAAGGATCGAGGGCGTAGGAAGGTGATGTACTACACATAGCTGACGTAAGCTGTATGCGAAGTGTACGCGAGGGCACGGGGTTCCGCTAGGGAGTCTCCTATAGAGGCTCCTACGGCAGCATTCCGTAACACTACCCCCCCTCCTATAGAGGCAGAGCTCCGGCAACGCTATAGTTACTATATACATACAGAAGGAACGTTTTAGGTATAGAAAAGAAAAAGGAACAGCGCTAAAGTGATATTATAATAAGGTTTGGCGCTAAATCTCTTAGCAAGAATCTAACTAATTAGATAACTTTAACCAGCGGTTAAAGTTCCTAGATATCTTATCCACTACTTTCTATAACGGCTCCCATAAAGGATTAGGCACAAAGTCTCTGCTTAAGCCTAGTTTCTATAGGTTTATATAGTGGAAATCGCTAATTAGATCTTTTGCATTTTTAAAGTCTTCCTATAGTTGCCATTCTGGCTGATCTATGTTAAATCCTGTATAGGTGGCTCTGTAGTAGAGTCATCGTCCTCTACCTTTACCTAAGTACTTTAAGTTAATAATCCGCTCAACAGTCCATTCCTTATGGTTATTGTCCTTATCTTTATCCTAGATTAGGACTAGTAGGGGCTTAGGCTATATTTGTCCTAGTAGGGGGTTAGGCTAGTAAAGATATAGTAGCCAAGGGTAGAACATGGGCCATACTCTATAGGTAGATAATACAGGCAGGAGCTCTAGTTTATATACAGTGCCCCTATTAATAACTTGCTTAATCTAGTAGGGGGTTAGGCTAGTAAAGATATAGTAGCCAAGGGTAGAACATGGGCCATACTCTATAGGTAGATAATACAGGCAGGAGCTCTAGTTTATATACAGTGCCCCTATTAATAACTTGCTTAATCTAGTAGGGGCCTAGGTTCTTATAGTCAAGCGACTTTATAGGTCTTTGCGTGGAGATATTATATACATCTAACCATACCCAATCACCAACACGCATCTCGGGTGGCGGTGTTCTATAGCAATTAGCAAAGTAGGCTTACTTTACTTAAGCCTAGGCCATTTCTTCCTTACAGTAGTTAAGTAAGTCTTTCATCCAATCTGTATATTAATCAGCAAGTAACATCTTAAGGCGCTTTCCATATAGTAGGCGCTTATTAATAGGTTCTAATAGCTCTATGCCAGATTATAGGTAGTAGCCTTTGTTTACAAAGAATAGAGTAAGTCCTATAGTGGCTAAGACGTAGTTATTAGCTGTAAACTCGCCTAGTAGGAGGTAATCTACCTAGTTGTCTTAGCTGTAGGCAACGACCTATTATAAGTACGCCTTTATACTGGCGTTGGCGTTTTCTAGCTGTCCAGCTGTTGGAATTACAAGGTCATAAGGTCACAGCGGAGGTATCTTAAGGGTCTATTTAATAATAGAGATGACGCAGACAATAAATATTAATTAATTCGTGATGCAGTAGATACAGTTAATATCTATATAGATTGCCTGCAGACTTTGACCTCACAACGTATCCAGAGCTTAGTCAGCATTCCTCGCTTAATTCTGACACTCCCCCATGCTGGCGACGCTCTCCTCGTCTGTCCTAAATAGGCAATTATAAAGCTATTCCCAAATACCTTACAAGCGCCATTCGGCCTATATACAGAGGGAAAACCTAGTAGGCGAAAAACCTCTATCACTTGCTCCGTCAGTTACCGATTCCTAGCGTTACACAGTGCTTTGTAAATTAGTCGATTGGTAGCTGCTTTGTGAGCATATCTCCAGGTTGATCTTTACCTGGTATATATACCACTTTAAGTCAACCTCGCTAAACCATGTCGTTTCGTACGAATAGGTATCAAGTCTCGATATGCTTGGCTTTCTAGTGGTGTTTCGTGTCGTACAAAAGGTCAACCGTACCCTTGTTGTCACAGTAGAGCATAGGGATAAATAGGTTGTCGTCGTCTCTCTCTCCCAGATCTCTCGTTAGCTTCTTAAGCCATACTACTAACTTTACTCCTTTTGATGCTGCCATAATCTCTGCTTCCATTAAGCTCAATGCCGTCAACTTCTGCCTTTAAGCCATCCAGATTACTGCTCCCCCATAGCGTATAACTGCTATGCCTTAGAATAATATCCGATCGTATTCTATTCCCCACGTGGCGTCGGTAAAGATATTGTAACTAGTAGGTAACGTAAGCTTGTATAAGGGTAAGTAAATCTCTTAATTTAAGTAGGTAATTCCAGTTTCAAGGGTGCCGTTTAGATATCATAGTAGCTACTTACTTAAGCGGTAATACAATTCTCCTGGTACTGCCATAAACCTAGCTAGCTAACTAACAGCATAGCTAGTATTAGGACGTGTGTAGTTTAAGAGGTAGATCATAAAGCCAATAATCTGCCGGTACACTGTCGCATCGTTATACTTAAGGGGACTTTCAATATCCGCTTTTAGAACAGTGCCAGCTGGTATCAGTAGCTTAGCCGGATTGCAGCTATCCATTTTTAGCCATTTAGGTAGCTTCTTGGTGTACATCGTCTAATATAGCTTAAGGGTTCGGTTTGTACGGTCTCAATTAATTTGGAAGCCTATAAATACTTCTATAAGACCTAGGTCTTTGCATCTCCATTCTCTTAAAATTCTTATCTTTGTAATATTAAGGTATCGGCACTTTCCTATAATTAGCATATCGTCAACAAATAGCAAGATATATACTTCATTTCCTATAAAGAGATTAGGGTTAGCATTAGCTGCTTTTAAACCTATACTCTTAAAGAACTTCTTAACCATCTAAAACCATTCTCTTAGTGCCTACTTTAGGCCGTAAAGTGACTTATTCAGCTTTAAGTAGACGTCTTTTACGCCCTTAAGCTTAGGTTCAAAGTCTCTTAATAGGTTAAGAATCTGCATATAAATCTGTTCTTATAACGGCGGGTTTAAGAATGCAGTTTTAATATTAATATAGTTAAGCTCAAGGTCCTCAGCTGCTACCTTTACTATTAGGAACCTAAAGGTGTCGTATTATATAACAGACGCAAATGTCTTAAAATAATTAATATTAGGGGTCTGCTTATCTTCCTAAATGCATAGTCTTGCCTTCTTGCGAATTACTTCTCCCTTAGTATTATACTTATGCTTCAGAACTAGCTTACTTAGGAATAACAACCTTCTTTCTGGTACTATCCCCCTTATAATAGTATAGGTGTACATCCTCTTAAGTAAGAGGAATTCTTTAAAGATAGCTTTTATCCAGCTAGGAGTATCCTCCCTTAAGGCCTAATCTAGCTCAATAGCGTTAAATAGTACTATAGGTGCTCCCAAGGAGGCAGTGTTCTCAGCTTCTAGGTAAACAGCTTTTATAGCTATTACTAACTAAACCACTATATTGTTGAAAACCCTTATATTTGGTAAACTTCCAGACCTTATTCTCTGCGCATAAGGAATACGTATCGATGTGCTTTATATAGGCGTCCCACCCTTAGTATTACCTTAATTTAAGCGTCCTACTTAATCTTAACCTAGGCTTCCCACTTAATTAGAGCGGCCCACTTAGTCTTAACCTAGGCTTCCCACTTGTTCAAAGCAGCGCACTTAGTCACCATCTGGCCTACTTATAGTTCTCGCAACTAGAGTCTCTATTAGCGCGTTTAAGGTAGTAGGGGGAGGTATAGGTTAATTCGCGGCTTAGCTTATAGTATAATTTAAGCGTCCCGCTTAATCTTAACCTAGGCTTCCCACTTAATCTAAGCGGCCTACTTGGTTACTATATCTTGTAGCTTATACCTAAGGTGCTCTATAAGGGAACCTATACTTATTTACTTTAGCATCTCCAAATAGCTTAATTGCTTGGGTATGTAGGTTTATTATCTTAAATTAACTACTCCCTTTTAACCCTATAAAAACGTAGTTAGGTTTTATTCTTAAATTATACTTCCTAGGGT
>Ga0307507_10000082_pt1 | contig 146864 bp, 65 predicted proteins | sample 7_EM_MG_FD_207223 | JGI IMG/M metagenome (GOLD analysis project Ga0307507, IMG submission 207223) | Populus trichocarpa ectomycorrhiza microbial communities from riparian zone in the Pacific Northwest, United States - 7_EM | ecosystem: Host-associated > Plants > Roots > Unclassified | place... | reverse complement strand
TTTTCTAGAGTTTATTAAAGAGTAATTAAAGGCACTCTAAATAAGTCTTTATTGGGTTAGAAGCAATAACTCTCTAGAATATAGTCTCCCGCTATTTAGATATATAAAGTTGGCGATTCTTATTAGTTTTAAAGTGAGCTCTAGTAAGCTAAAGCATTATATTAAAGCTATAGTTTTTACCTGTAATATGGTTGTAATAGAATGTCACTGCCCGTCCCTTTAACATAATGGAGAAAGCGTAGTGGTACTAGTAGCGTTAAATTCCAACCTTATTATAATAGTTATAGAAGACCTATAGTTTTGCTTTAAGTATATTATATAGTTCTCCTCTAAACTTCTTTTCTTTGTCCGAATATACCTTTATTAGATTTGTAACTTCTTATAGTAAAGGCTCACCGGTTAGCTAGAGTGGAGGAGGTAGAGGCGGAGCAACTCTAAGTAGAAGGGCACCTTTAGGTAGGAGAGCAGCTCTAGGTGGGGGGTTAGTATTCTAGGGGTTTTAATACAAATTAAAGTTGCCTTCTAAAGAATATGGGTTATTTTTAGGTTTCTGTAGTTAACGTATAATCTCAGCTTCCGTCCATATTGGTTCTTTTATACTAGTAATAACGGCCTAAATATTACTAGCAATTAGGTTACTGTTCTTAGCAACGTATACCCCATTCCTATAGAGGAAGTCTTAAAAATCCTAAACAATATTAACGTTGCCAAGTGCCTAGGTATTAGCAGTCCATCCTATAAAATCCTCCCTAAAATACTCCTATAGTTATAAATCGGCATAGCATCTATTTCGGTAGAATATAATATGGTGTAGAAGAAAGCCGTTGACTTATTTTATAGTATAAGTTATTATATTAAAGGCGAATTCGTCCTAATCTTCATTAATAAGTTTCGCGTGCTTAGCTACCCCTAGTAGTAAGGAGTCTTTCCAGTTATTTAAAGTAGGCGTAGCCATGTTTTTGGAGGGAGGGAAGTGTTATTGGGTTATAGGAAAGGAGGTGTTATTGGTATAGGGATTATCAATTGTTGTTTAGTACGCGTTTGGACGTGTATTTGCGATTATAGGGCTTAGGACTAGTTCTGGCCTTAAATCGCGAAGACTTATAAAGCGTGTTGTTCTGCATAATGGACGTAAGAATCCGTAATCTTAGAAAGGCTTAGGACCAGTTCTAGCCTTTTAGATCCTTAGATTTATAAAAGAGTTCTATTTAAGGTTTAGGACCAGTTCTGACCTTAAAAGACAGCTTTCTCTAGCACAAGTAGCACTAGTACAGTGGCTTGTCTCTTTTTAGTAATACCTAGCTGTTCTATAGTATAACAGTGAAGTTAACCACTGATCAGTGTTGGTTATATAAGGTGATATTACGTAGCTACGATTTGTAGATAGTATAATGGTTGTTCTTCTTTTTTAATAGGAATGAGGAAAGGGGTAAGGAACTTAAGGTTCCTTACCACGCTAGGGCCACGTCAGCACATGACAGCAATATGCCTGGCGTGACGGCAGCTTGCCTTATTCCTGACAGTTCTCCTTTAAGTACTTAATTATAAGGGTCTTTAATTAATAGAGGTAGACAGCTACTCTTATAGCAGCTATATTATAAGTTAGTAACGGATTTTATAAGAACTCTAATAGATTGCTTATAGTTTTCGCTATATCTAGACGAGTAATACTTGCCGTATATTGTATAGATCCGACTTTTCTTTAATAGAGATAGATATCATATTTAAAGGCTTATTTTAGATTAGAGTTAAGTTCCTTAAGGCCTATTAGTGTGTATATTTTGCGATAATTCTTTACCTTAAAGCTGGTTACGATTTTATTAATATAGGAGTTTTAGCTAAGCCAAAGCTTCCTATTTTCTTAGTTGTGTATTATTTAAATCCCTAAAAACTAGGTGAGGTTACCTAGGTCTTTTATTTTATACCTTTTTATAAAGTGCTCCTTAAATATTTTAAGCTTAGGTATATCTTTCTTTTTATAGGTAACTGTGATATTATTAATATAAAAGAAGACCATTAGCTAATTGTTATAATATAGGCAAGGCTCCTCTGCTACTGGCTTTAAGCCTTCCTTTTTTAGTATTATAATTAAGTCGCTATATTATAGTAGAGGTGATTGTCGCAATCTATAAAGCGCTTATTAAAGTAGTAGGCACTTACCCTTAATTAGAAATCTATCTGGATACTTAATATACACAACCTTGTTAATCTTGCTATTTGCGAATATATTAATAGCGTTGCCCTGCTAGTAGTCTAGGTTAAATATTACGATAATAGCTATTAAGGCTCTAAATAATCTTGCTGCCAGAGTTGCGGTATATATATCCTTATAAACTAACTCTTGTAAATTACCTCTTGTATAAAGATAATCCTTAAACCTTATTAGATATCTATTAATATTAGTCTTATAAGTAAATACCTAAATAATAGGTATGGTTTTAATATAGATTATCTTATTAATAACATAGAACATTTCTTGATTTTAAAGGTCTGCGTATTCCTTTTTAGTAGCAGCTACAAATTCTTCCTTATATTAATGTCTTTAAAGCTCCTTCCAATTCTTAGGCGGTAGTAGGAGCTAATTATAGTGCAGCTTCTTATAAAATGTAAGCCCTATATTAAAGGCTAATCTTTAAGCTAGAAGGCTTTAGTTATTAGTAATATTAGTAAGGAAACCTATATAGACCTTTAATTATTCTTTAAGTCTCTTTCCTTTAACTACGTTTTGCTCTCCTATATTACCATTAATCTTCTTCTTTGGCTTAGCTTTATTAGTTAGAACTATAATATAGTGCGGCTTCTTTGCTAAGGTGTTTAAGGATAGTAGTGGAGGCTCTAGTAAGTTAGGTTTTAGCGTCTTATCTAGGGTAGAAAGCCCTAGAGCTAAGTTATCTTTAGAGCTTAAATCTTATTGCTTACTACTTTTAGTATTAAGCTCCTCTTAATTTCTACTAGAATCCACCTATTATCTTCCTTTGGTTTTATCTTAAATCTTATTACTTTTATTAGATAACAATTCTAATTTATCTTAGAGATTCTCTATTTAATAGACATTAATAATTTCTAATATTTAGTTAGTCCTTACTTAGAGTATATTTGCTAGATCTAGCTGTAAGTTATTATAAAGCAACTGCTTATTAAACTTTATATCTTTTATTCTAATAACTTTTTTCTAACTTAGAATATAGATTTAGAAGATATTTATTAAATTATACCCTACTAGATATCCTATATAGGCCCTTGGCGCGAGCTTATTTAGGTATAAAATATTATATTTAAAAGGATAGGCCCTATAGCTATAGGCTTATAGGTGTCCTATATTAGGTTTTGGTAATATTATACCTATTACTAACTAGATTTTCTTAAATAGTATCTATTACCTAAGTCTTTTACTAGGCGTCTAATTAAGTAGATAGGTAGCTGCTTTATAGGCTTCTGGTATTAGTTCTTCTAATAAATAAGCCTTAATTCTTATATATTAAGCCTTCTATATAATCACCCCGCTAAATTGTTTGGCTAGACTGTTCTATAATTAAGTATTAGGTATTAATCTTTTAAGAGTAATTTCTTATTTAGCTGTTTAATTCTTAAACTTATCTCTAAGAGATATCTCTTTATCTATGCGGATTATGGCTACCTTAAAGCCGTTTTATTGTTTAATGACATTACAGTATATAATAACTCTTTAGGTAAGGGACAACTTCTTTACCATTATATCTACCTTATTTATCCGCGTTACGTTATTAAGGAAGTATACCGCGTACTTATTGCTATTAAATATAACTATTCTAGGTATTAAATTAAGGTAAATTCTATAGAAAGGAACTGTTAACGGAGTTAGTGTTCTTCTAGATATTACTTTATAAGCTTTACTTACTCTATACAATTTATATTTTACCATTATTAGGCCCTTTAGAATCGCGCCTATTACTAACTAAGGTAGTTAATTGCTTCTTTTCTTGTATAGCCTAATTGCTAGTGCTATATAAGACCTTCTACCTAATTTAGCAGAGGCTTTAATAAATGCTTTATTAGCTTTAATTAAGTTATAAAGAAGGCCTCTAGTGAGTCTCTCTTTGGCTTATTATATTTAATGGTTTTCTAACTATAGTGGTAGCCACAGCGGGTGTATATCTTGTTATCGCCGTAGAAGAGAATGTTCTTTTTATTGTTCTAATAGACGCCTTTATTATTAAGCTTTTAAAGGTATATTAGGTTTGTGACGGTGCTGGGGCACCGCCCCTGCAACTGGCTTGGCGTAATCTCCGGAGTTCGCCCGTACCGTGTATATATTGCCCCTAGGGCCCCTTTCTTCTGCTCCTTAGCTTAGTATCTTTACAAGATAGCAATCCACAAGCTTCGGTTTAGAGGCATTTGTGCGAGCCGTTACATTATACTAAGCTCACCCCAATGCCTGGGAAGGCCTTATAATATCCCACCCCCGTTCCGTAGGTCCTTGAGGACTCGCGTTGAACACCCCTAGCTCGACGCGTCGACGACGCGCAGCTAGAAGGTCTCCTGCGGTTACGATTGAATGCCGACTTTGATGGCCAAGGACACGTGCCTGGGAAGGCTTTAGAATATCTCACCCCTCTAACCTTTTCGACTGATACGGAGTTGTACGAGCTTCAGAGACGACCTCGGTTGAGACTCACCCTAGGGCTGCGAGAACGAAGTTAATTGAGACTCAGCCGTAACGCTGCGATGAACGACATTGATGGATACACAGACTACGCTGCGATAACCACCCCGATTGATACTGAGCTGTACGAGGAGAGACGAAATCGATTAGGAAAGACTTGACGCTTGCACCGTACTGCTACCCCAAACCCCCAAACCTGATTACCGACTGTGCTAATATGCCTGCTGTCTTAACCTGATTACGACTTTGACAACGACCGTATGAGTTCGTCGACGATCGACTGCCTCCCTTACTGATTCGATCGTCTTCTTCTCTGCCTACGGTGATCCTTTTTAACTGACACTAAGCTACGCATACTAAGGAACGACCACGGTTGATACTGAGTTATACAAGCTTTATCTTAGGCGTTTGTATACTTTGACAACGAGGTTAATACTGACCTGTGTAAGCTTCGACAACGAAATCGATTTGGACGAACTGGATAATGATCGTGCCGTTACGCCTGCGATCCGAATGCGATTCGAATGCAACCCGAACGCGATTCGAATGCAAACCCGACTGAATGATAGCGCCGATATGCCTGCTGTCACGACCCGACGCTAGCACCGTACTGCTACCGAACAGACAAGAGCTCGTGCCGATACGCATGCGAGCTGTATTTCTTTTTTTTTATGGCTCGGGGCGCGCCATACTAAAGGGGGGGGTAATAGAGCTAGGAGGCACTGGAGTTCTAAGAGGAGGAATGATAAGGCTCCTAGCGATACACCTCTCGCAGCTATAAGACGGCTGCATGCCCTACGCCAACCTGACAACAACTATGCTGCTACACCTACAGTCTAACCGATAGACTGATCGCGCCGATACGCCTGCGATCTACTAGCCAACCGATAGATTGAGCTCCGAACGTTCGACTACTATTACTACCTAACGCTTGCACCGTACTGCTATTACAATAGACCCTAGCTGCTCTGCCTGCAGCTGACTAACCCTCGCTGCTTTATTAGCAGTAACCGACCTCTACTGCTCCGCTAGCAGTAACAACTGTATATAAGGTAGAGCTTTGCTCCCTAGTATACAACCCCGCGGATAGCACCGTACTGCTACCCAACTGATAAGCTCTCGCGCCGATATGCCTGCGAGCGAACCTGACAACCTCTCGTGCTGATATGCCTGCGATTAATCGACTAACGATAGCGCCGATACGCCTGCTATCTACCATCTGACGCTGGTACTGTACTGCCACTTAACCTCTGCTGCTCCGCCTGCAGCTGAACGAACAGACCCTTGCTGCTCTGCCTGCAGCTGATCCCGATTCGACCATCGCTGCTCTGCCTGTAGCACTACAACCGACTTCTACTGCTTTGCCTGCAGTATCAACTGTATACAAGGGAGAGCTTTGCTCCCTGGAATACGACCCTGCCGCTGGCACCGTACTGCTACCTGAATTGATAAGCTCCGCGCCGATAGGCCCGTGGAACTACGACCTATTAATAAGACTTCGCGCCGATACGCCTACGAATACGACCCCGTCGCTGGTACTGTACTACTACTGGACCTCTGCTGCTCTGCCTGCAGCTGATTAACCTTTGCTGCTCCACCTGCAGCTAAATACAATACCTTGCTATGTTACTGTAGCTAACCGACACCTGCTGCTCTGCCTGCAGCACCATAACCGACTCGTACTGCTCTGCCTGCAGTAGCAACTGTATATAAGGTAGCTCTGCTCCTTAGAATACACCTCGTTGCTGGCATTGTACTGCTAGAACCAGATAAGTTACTGCGCCGATACGCCTGCGGAATAGATAAGATCTCGTGCCGATATGCATGTGAGCTACATTTCCCTAACCTTCCCACCCTTATTTTCGCCTGCCTTTTTATAAGAGGGGGAGTAGGGGGGCTTTTTTTTTTTTTATGGCTCGGGGCGCGCTATATTAAAGGAGGGGGTAGAGAGCTAGGAGGTACCGAAGTCCTAGGAAGTCCTAGGAGGAGGAACGACGACCAACGGAGGGCTCCTAGCGATATACCTCCCGCAGCAGCAGGAGCTGCAGGACGGCTGCCTGCCCTAAGTACAACCAGGTATAGCGATATACCCCCGCAGCAGTAGGAGCTGTAGGACTGCTGCAAGTCCTATGTTAATTAGCATCGCGATTGAGCGCCAGATGCTAGATTTTTTCTTTCTCTTCTTTCTCTTCTAACAAGGGGCTTATACAAAGCCTGAGGGCAGGCTTTTTTGGAAGGGGGGGGTAATGTGACGGTGCTGGGGCACCGCCCCTGTAACTGGCTTGGCGGAATCTCCGGAGTTCGCCCGTACCGTGTATATATTGCCCCTAGGGCCCCTTTCTTCTGCTCCTTAGCTTAGTATCTTTACAAGATAGCAATCCACAAGCTTCGGTTTAGAGGCATTTGTGCGAGCCGTCACAAGGTTAGTATAAAAGCCTGGTATAAAGGCTGCTCCTAAAAGATATATCTATCTCTTCCCTTTTAGGTAGTTAATTATAACTATAGCTGTGCTATAGCTTATAATTTCTTCTATATATAAGCCCGTGTAGATTTAGTTTAAGGTAGGCTTAATATTACTAATAAATCTAGCTTAATTATTAATGACGTATATATTAGTTCCTAAGTTAAGAATAATACTATTATAAAGCTTGTAATTGGAAGCTATATTATAGGCTCCTACTTAATAAACTGTAAAGCCTTCGTTAGGCTCTTTAGAGCTCTGCTAGTTACCATTTTTTAGCTATTTATTAACTTAATTGTCCTTTTTAATTTGCTTAATATAAACCTTAATTTCTGGCGTTGTATTAGCAATCTTCTTATCCACCTTCTTCTAAATTTTGTCTCTTAGTTTAAACTATAATAGGTAAGGAATTAACTCTATAATATACTAGTATTTGTTAAAGTAGTAATGCTTTCCATATAGGCACTCTAGTAGTAGTTGCCTTTCCTTCTTTTACTTATCTACTAACAATTTAGGCTTTAATTTAGGCTTTAAATTTAGTAACTTGCTTAACTTGTTCATAAAGGTAGCTATAAAGGATCCTTATAGGGTTTTGCCCTTTTAGGCAAGCTCTATATAACGGTAATTTTAGTAGATTTTAACTAGTTTAAAGAAGATAGGAAGCGTGTTATTCTTCCACTTAAGCCTCTTAAGCTAGTTCTTTTAATATTCTAACCAGCTTAGTATAATTAAATTAACTGCATATACAAAGTCTCTTACTAATTAGTTACCATTTACCTTAGGTAGATCTAGCTCCTTACACTTAGTATATACCTTCTCTTACTCCTCTAACTAGACTTTAAAGTTCTAGTTCTAAGGCGCTTTCTTAAGCTTTGTATACTGGGTAGCTACTTAAAGCTTTTAGGCATTATTAGTTGGAGCAATTCTCTGCTTTAGTAACACTAAGATATTATAGGTAGTAACGCATTTAAACGTGTAGATAAGGTATATATATAAGATTAAGCTTTAGATATAGCTGCGCAACGTATTAAGAGCTAATAACTATTTTCTATAGAGCTTTATATTGTCCCTATAGTTAGCTTTAAGCGTACTAAGCTCCTCCTTTTCCTCCTTATCTAGCTCTGCGAGCTTTGTTTTCCCCTAGCTATTAGCATCCTTAGGTAAGGCTTAAACAGATTATTTAAGCTTTAGCAGTTTAATCTTAGGTGTTAATGGGTCGATATACTCCTAGAGACAATTATTATTTGCTTTTAACTTAATAACCTTAATCTATTTGTTCTAATTATTTAGGCTTACTAGGATTACGGATAATATAATAACTGGTTTGGTTTCTTATTAAGAGTTTATTATTATAGTTATCTATAATTAAGATAATAATTAATTAAAATAAAGGCTTTAGAATTAAAGATAATGCAGTAGTTGGCTTAGGCTTATAACTGTTAAACGGACAATTAGGTATAAGAACTCTGTCTATTAAAGAGGGCTCTAGAGCCTCTATATATACACTAGATAGGTAACAAATAGGTTATAAATAGAATGACGACTACGTCGTCATTTGGTAATGGAAATAGGTATTTAGACATTTGATGAGACACTTGATGAGATATATGAGGAGACATACGAGGTAAGGAGCGGAGTATTGAGACATAGGGTTCTAGACTTGAAGCCATTATCAAGATGGTAGTAAGGAAATCTGATCTAGTTCGACAATATGGACCTTGCATTTAGGCTTTTTTTTGAAGGCCTTATAGAGAGCTTTGTATAGAGCTTTAAGCAGAGCTTTATATAGGCGTTTATGCAGGTGTTTGTGTAGACATTTATAGAGACGTTTATATAGACGATTATATAGGCAATTATATAGACGTTTAGTTAATCGATTGTATAGGCGTTTGTATAGGCGTTTATATAGGTAGTTAATTAATTAATCGATTAATTGTATAGGCGTTTGTACGGGTAATCATGCGACATTTATAGAGCCGTTTGTAGAGACGATTGTATAGCGACTAGTTGTATAGGCGTTTGTACGGCCGATTGTAGAACCTTTGTAGTATATTAGTGCTGCGTGTTAGTAGAGCTTTAGAGCTCTATATAGGGCTTCGAGCAGAGCTCTAAGTAAAGCTCCAAGTAGAGCTCTAAGTAGAGCTCTAAGTAGAGCTCCAAGTAGAGCTTCGTGTAGGGCTTTTGCAGAGCTTTAGTAGGACGCGTACGGTCGCAAAAAATCCAACTACCCTTCTACTGCGCCACCATAAAGCTATTATATAACTAGCTACTTATAGATAACATAGATAGCAGAGTAAAGAGACTATATTAGAGATATAGAGCTTTAATTACGTATAGTTATGGTATAGTTAGAGGTAGTTAATATTTAAATTGATTGAGAGCGCGTACCAAGACATTTTATAGTATGCAAATACTTCTATATGTTAGGTGAAACCTAAGTAGATAGTTATATAGCCGCAAGGTACTGGCGACCCTGGGGCGACCCAGGAGTAACTTGCCCGTAAGGCACGTACGCTATATATGCCTAGGGAAAACCCTTCCTACCTCGCATATAGACTCCTCCTTTTCCCTTAAGGATTTGTCTGTCTATATAATATACCCTATTGTTCTATTATTAAACTCCCTATCTACATCCTCACCTTACATTTAAATCCTTATTAATCCCCTTAAGAGGATAGCCGGTTTAATTTTTCTACAATGCCTCTAAAAAGAAAACCGACGCCTGCACCTGACGGTAATATACTAACGATATAACCGCTAAACGCCTTAGGATCTAGTGCAGACGAAACCGCTAGAAATATACTAGCAGAATTTAAGCCACCTTTTAAACCTTAAAACGATCAGCTACCTATAAACACTGGAGACTAGTTTGACTTATATACCTAGGCTCAACAGGAGCTTAATAAGATTACTAGCGTTTTACCAAATACTACTAATATAAAGGAGTTAGATGAGCTGGCTAAGAAAATAGCCAACTTATGGAGTATTATTGATTTAATAAAGCCCTCCTATTGTCTCTCTAGTAAAGAGCACAAGTTACATAATAAACGCATACGCCGAACAAATCTTAATGCCCTAGTTAAGAAGTCACTACCTAACATTGGTAGTACTACTTAACAGCATTTTAACCGCTAGATTGCCGTAGTTGAGAACTAATTTAAGGTTAATAATGCTAACTATAACTGCGAGCGACGTACGCGTTAGGCCATTAAAGGTCTTATAAAAGAAAAAACAATTGCCTAGCTAGTTTATCGCCGATTAGGCATTAAAGATAAAGGTTTTTTACTATAGGACGAGTTTAAGACTATGGTCTAAGACCAGATCAGGAACCCCATAGTAAGACGCTTTAATAACGCTACTATATACTATACAGCTTTTATAAAGGAGAACCAGAGGTTTAATGTCCTTCTAGCTTATATACGTAGCTTAGAGGACCTCTTCTTATATACCCCTTTTGTCAATCCTAAGTAATAGGTAGACTTTTAGTTCTTATATCTCCCAGCCTACCTATAAGTAGAGCTCTTCCGCCAGAACTTTGCCTAATAGGTAAGAACTGCCAAGAACCTCTTTAATGAAATCCGCCGTGTAGAGCAATTGCTTAATACCATAAAGCTTGCGGAAGATCGCATAAATAGCAGCGGTAAATTATCGCGTATAAAGCGTGGTTGTAGTATAGGCTCTATAGAGTTAGGTTTAGGGAACAGAACCTAAAAAGGGCGACGCTTTTTGAAGTAAGCTCTAGGGGAGACTACTTAAAAGCTAGATGGCCTAAAGAACCCCTTAGACGCTAGTGGTATATATATAAGTTAAAAGAGACCTGTAAGTAGCTACTATAAAGAACACTAGAAGCAAGCCAGTAAAGATAAGTCAGGCCAACCTTCGGAAAACCCGAAGCCCTAGTAGTATATCTCTCTTAATTGCAACTAGGGCCTGACATAAAGGGAGAGAAGAAACATATTATAGTATATATTGCAATAAATACGCCCTAGGGTAAAGTCCGCCTACGTTGCTTATATAATAATAGGTGCTAAATTAACCTTATTAACTAAGACGTCGTCTATAGGTTTAACCTGCCTATAAGCCACGCGCTACGTTTACATAAACCTATTATATGTTTCCTTAATAGCAACCAGATAACAATCTGGGATACTTATAATCTAATGGTCACCACTAGTGACTCCTAGGGTACCCCTTGTACTATTGGCCCCTAGACCTTTTAGGGTAGCTTATTTAATAGTTACAATATGGTTTTTAGATAGGATTGGCTCGTAGAAGCAGATCCATTAATTAGCTTCCATTCTGGACAATTTGTCTAGGGTACTTTGGACCCTAGACGCCTTTAGATAGTCACCCTTAATATACTTCTAGTAGATATTAAGGCTGGTGAAATAGTCTATTCGCTATAGCCAGAAGACTCCTTCTTTACGCCGGTTGCGAATATAATAGAGGACCTATTATTACCGGCAGTGAGTACCTATATAGACCCTCTAGATATAGAGATACTAGTTATAAACATAATAGAGGACCTGTTATTACTGGCAGCAAGTACCTATAGAGACCCTCTAGTGCCAGTGCAGATTACCTTAACTTAGGGGGGAGGTGATTAAAACCCTAAAACTATTAAGTATACTGCAGTACAGCTGTATGTACTTTTAGTGCGAGCACACCTACAAAATGCATATTGGCTATACCCTTCTCTTTACTGGCTCCTAGAAGCATACTACTATATAATAGTCACCTTAACCTCCGCAGACCCTGGCCTACTAGATATATATAAAGAGGAGATTAATATCTTCTCTAATAAGCTAGTAAGTATACTACCTCAGAACTCTAAGTATGACTATATAATTGACTTAGAAGAAGGCAAGACGCCACTATAAATGCCCCTCTATAACCTCTTGCAGAAAGAGTTATAGATCTTATAAGAGTACCTAGACAGTGCTCTTAAGAAGGGCTAGATTAGGCCCAGTAAGTCGCCTACTAGAGCGCCTATCCTCTTTATACCAAAAGTAGAAGGTATAATGCGGCTATATATTAATTATAGATGCTTAAATAAAATTATAATTAAAAACCGGTACCCCCTACCGCTGGTCGGCGAACTCTTTAATAGGCTTAGCCATATAAAGATATTTATAAAGCTGGATCTTTGTAATATATACTATAGGATTCGCATTAAAAAGAGAGATAAATGGAAGACCATATTTAAGACATGCTATAGTCACTTTAAGTACCTAGTAATGCCCTTTAGTCTTACTAACGCCCCTATAACTTTTTAGAGCTATATTTATAAAGCTCTAGGAACCCTAGTAGATACTATCTATATAATTTACCTAGATAATATTCTTATCTACTTAAATAACAAGGACAAGTACGTCAAGCATGTTAAGTAGGTACTACAACAGCTCCACACTTAGGGCCTATACGCTAAACTATTAAAATATATCTTTTATACTAAGAACATTAAGTTCCTAGGCTTTATTATTACCCCTAAGGGTATTATAATAGATCCTACCCACATAAAAGCTATTAAGGAATGGCCTAAGCCTAAGTCCTATAGGGACATCTAGGTCTTCCTTAGCTTCGCTAACTTCTATAGGCAATTTATCTGGAACTACTTGGATACTATATACCCCCTACATGCATATCTTATATAAGCGCATCGCGACCTAATATTAGACGGGGAGAAGAAGTAGAAGCGTAAGTTAAAAGGGCCCACTAAATAGTATCAACCTTGGTCCTAGCCTAATAACACTTAGCAGGCGTTCCATAAGCTATATACTGCGTTTATATAGGCTTTTCTACTTCGCCACTTTAACCCTAATTTACCCCTAATGGTAATTACTAACGCTTCTAACTATGCCTATAGCAGTATACTTCTGCAGCCTTTAGGGTAAGGAGATTAACTCCACTAGCACCTAATTACTTATTATAGTCAGAAGCTTACTAGCCTAGAAGTATAGTATAATACGCATAATAAAGAACTGCTTGCCATAGTGTAATGCTTTAAGACGTAGCGCCATTACCTTAAATACGCCGCACATATAACGCGCGTGCTCTATAATTATAATAATCTTAGGTACTTTATAACCACTAAAAGCTTATCTGCTTGCCAGGCCCAGTACGCTAAAAAACTAGCTAAGTTTAATTTTAAGATTAAATATAAGCTAGGCAAAGTAAATCCCGCTAATATACTATCCTAGTACCTAAATTATGCCAAAGGCTTTAAAGATAGCAGCAAGAGGACAGTCCTTAATACTATACTGCCTATATTGCAGCAAAAGTTGCGGGTTATAGGCCTTATAGGTGGCCCTAGTGCTACTATACTACACTAGCGAGTAGCATGCGTGCAGCATATAAGCGACTCTTATAAACTTGGCGTTGGCGGACCAGAGCGTCCTACCATTCTCTCTAAGACCACTTTGACCGGCCTAATAGCGCTTAACCCTAGGGAAGACCCCTTAGCCCAAGCTACGGTCCCCTGTAACAACCTGGCGAGTTACCTATATATCGCACGTTACTTTGCTGGCACTAACTTTATATATAGTCTCGTGCCATAGCAAGAGGTAGTAGTAGCTGCCTTAGCCGAAACAGTGTTTATAAAACACCCTCCTAAGTTACTAGTTAATTTTATTTATAGAGTATAAAAAAGGAACGCCTTTATATACTCTATATATAATTAGTTAACTTAGGGGCGAGTCCCTGCTAGTAATAAGGACTATACCCTTAATAATTAAGGACTCCTAAGGTAAAACAATAAGGTCTAGGTGCTAAATTGCATACTACTATAATAGGAGATCCTTAAGCGGAATTATAATAATTTTATAGGCGGCTACTATGGTTTCAACCATACCTTTAAGGTAATTGCGTAGAAGTATACTTAGAATGGCCTTACCTAGGACCTCTATAAATACCTAAATAACTACAATACCTATTAACGCTTTAAATCGCGCCGCTATAAACCCTATAGTAAGCTACAGCCTCTCTAGGTCCCCACTAGAGCCTAGCAGTATTATTTACTTAACTTTATTATAGATCTCCTAGAGTCTAAGACTCCTAATAGCATAAAGTATAACTCTATCCTTATCCTTATAGACTATTTTATAAAACTAGTACGCTACTATCTAGTACGTAAAATAATTAATGCTATATAACTTACAGAACTCTTATTTAGAGTCTTTACGTAAATAGGGCCTTTAGATAATATTATCTCTAATAGGGGTAGTGTATTTATAAGCGAGTACTAGAGCACTATGTACTACTATCTCCGCGTTTAATATAAACTTAGTACCGCATTCTACCTATAAACAGATAGTTAGACGGAGCGTTAGAACTAGGAGCTTAAGGTATACCTACGCATATTTACGAACTAAGAACAGTCTAATTAGGCCTCCCTACTTAAAGAAGTAGCCTTTACCTATAACTCTAAAGTCTATACCATAATAAAGCGTTCCCCTATTAAGCTCGCCTATAGCTAGCTACTAAACATCCTGGACAAAGTCCTAGATAGTATTTAAGACGCCTAGCAAGGTAGGGAGGGGTCTAAGTTGACAAATGTCCAACTTGTAGAGATGTATCTATAACGACTGTGCCTTACACATAAGGTAGCGGCGGCGTTAATAATGCATGCCTAAAAGCTTTAGGTAAAATACTATAATTGTTACCATCTGGCCAAGTACTTCGCCGTTGGTAAACAAGTCCTGCTTTCCTCCAAAAATATCTACATAAAATGTCCCTATAAGAAGCTTAACTGCAAGTTTATAGGACCATTTTAAATCCTAAAGCATATAGGGCAGTAAGTATATAAGCTAGAGCTTCTACCTACTATAGTATAGCTCCACCCAGTTTTCTATGTCTCCCTACTAGAGCCTTATAGATTATACCCTAGGTTTTAACCCCTGGCAGTAAAAGAGCTTAAAAAAGGTAGCTAGGAAGTAGAAGTAATAGTCGCCTACTAGGATTGTACTAGATAACTATAGTACCTTATTAAATAGCTAGGATAGCTAAATAAGTATAACAAATAGAAATATAAGATAGAACTTAAAAATTATTAATAACTGCTAAATAAGTACTGTAAGAGGGACACCCTAGCCTTATAGCTGAAGCGTAGGCAAAAAGTAAGCACCGCTGCTAAAATATAGCCTATATAAAAGCGGAGTAAAGGATATCCCAAGGGATTAAAGAACAAGTTAACGCTTATAGTAAGAACTGCGGTATATATATGGGGTAAAGCGTAATTTATTAATATCCTATATAAGCCACACTCTAACGCAACCTGGTTATACTAGTGAATTATAGGCGACTCGCAGGTGAGGCTATAGTAATACTAACAACGAAACTTAATTTTAAAAAGTACCCTTTCCAGACCTAGTCTATTACTCTATACTAGCTTAGCAGATTGTTTATATTAGAGAATAGGCCCGCTTTAACTAGGGTCCACTTAACTAGAGTCTAAAACCTTCTAGTAACTTACTAGCAGCAACCTATACCAATAACTTATACTATTCTATATATATGCTATATAGATAACATATAAGGCTAAAGTAGGGTCAGTAGCGGATTTAATAGGCATATAACCTTACCGTCTATAAATCTGGCTGTATATAAGTAACCTATAACCTACCCATAAAGTATATATAGCGCTATGCTGGCATAGCGTAAGGCTAAAGTAGGGTCAGTGGCGGATTTAACAGGTATATAGCCTTACCGTCCATAAATCTGGCTATATACAAATAACCTATAACCTACCCGCGAGGTACTAGCGACCTGCCTATATAAGTAAGCTTTTGGAATATTTCTAATAGTCTACCAAATTTAGGTAACGGCGTTAAGCTCTACTAGCTCTAAGTGTTAAATGGACTAATTAGGATTTTCTATACTAGGTATAGAAAATTACTATTAGCTTAGTTAAATGCGGGGGAGTCTTAGCAAGGCAAATCTAACTAATTAAACAACTTTAACCGCCAGTTAAAGTTCCTTAATATCTCTGCGCCGCGTATATATACCACCTGTCTCTCTATATGCAAAATTAAGACGCTCTTTCCCCTCTAAATTTTTTCCTTATTAAGGTTTTTTATAGGGTTTTATTAAGGCTTAAGTATTTAAAAGGGGGGGTATTATCAGGTAAAACCTAAGTAGATAGTTATATAGCCGTAAGGTACTAGCGACCCTAGGGCGATCTAGGGGCAACTTGCCTATAAGGTATGTGCGCTACACATACCTAGGGAAAACCCTTCCTACCTTATACACAGACTCCTCCTTTTCCCTTAAGGATTTGTCTGTCTATACAATATACCCTATTGTTCCATTATTGAGCTCCCTATCCACATCCTTACCTTATACTATACGCGAGAATATATTATAAAACTGCCAATCTATGCCAATAATTTATACAATCTTTATTCTTAAATAGGTATATTCCTATTATAATAATTTTATCTAGGTTATTGCCAATATTTTAATATTAATACTGCAAATATTGGCAAATGCTAATATTTTATTGGCTAGAATTTCGCTTATTGAAAACCTTACTAGTTAACAACGATTAAGTTAAGATCATTAATTAATTAACCCATTTCATTAATAAACAGCTCTATATCAACTATCTAATAGAAGGCGACTTTAAAGTCTAGGTCCTTTATATTTAACGTCCTGTTAAATATATTAAAGTATAGCTCCTAAATAATGCGGTTTAGCTCTATAAGGGCGCGAAGAGGCTTTGGGGAAGATTTAAAGGAATAATATAAATTCTATCTAAATCTAAGGGTATATAGCTCTTGCAGAGAACAAGACGTTATATAAAGAAGAGAAAGGAACATAGAAAACTTATAACTAAACATTTAGGGTCTTGGCAGTAGATATATGGGTATAAGCCTACGTGGATTTTAATAGGTTTTAATTAAATTCCATTACGTTAGTGAAATTTAGTAGAATTTGATTAAGTTAGTAGAATTTAGTAGAATTTAATTAACTTTAGCAGAATTTGGCAGAATTTAATCAACTTAGCAGAATTTGGTAGAATTAATTAAAGTATTGGAATTTATCTATTAAGTATTTCACTAAGACATTCCTACTGTAACTGGGCTAGTCCCGTTATAATACCCCCCCCCTCCCTTTTAACTAAAGGTCTAAATAATTTAATTTTAGTTAAGACTTATAACCTATTATATGTTATATAATTGTGTTATAAGCGTTATAGTGCATTTTAAGTTCTTTTTAATTTTAAGTTTCCTGCTATTGTGTTTTATATATTTATATTAGGTGGCAATTGTTTATTTTTATATTGTGTCTATCTAGCTAGAGTAGGCTGTAAAGGATGGTCCTTATAGAATTCTTTTACTAAAGAAGGCGTATTAGCCTTAATCTAGTTATAGATTTCCTAGGTTTATATTTTATATCCTTCCTACTTAATAAGAAGTTTAAATTATTTAGATTATATTTTCTATTGCATATTATTAATTAAGTTAATAAAGTATAAACTGTTACCGTTGTTAATAATTACAGAAGGTAGTAGTGGAATTTTATAAGTTATAGGATTATCTCTTAAAGGTTGCAGTAAGCTTATATAAATATTAGGTATATTTTTATCTTAGTTGGCAGTTTAAGCTTATAGGTATATAGGCTTAGTTTCTTTTTAATTTAGTATAGGCCTATAAACTTCCAATTAAGTTTCTTTAAGGGCCGTTAAGTCTTTAGGTTTTATATATTTAGGTAGGCTATATTACCTTCCTTAAAGTCCTATATAGGAGCTTATTCTTTATTTGCATACTATTCCTATAATATTTAAGCGTACGTTAATTTACTTTGTAATAGTTCCATTAACTACTTTATTTAATTAGTAAAGTTATGCGCGTTAATTAACTAGATCTATTTAATTGTGGGTTCTATTATATTAATATTAGGTTATAGTTTAAATCTAAGTTAAGGGTCTTATCCGTAGGTCGCGTAGAATGGTGTTACGCCTATTAATACGTTTATTATATTATTTGCAGTAAACTTAGCTAAAGGCAGCTATTTTTCCTAGTTGTCTTATAGGTAAGAGTAGTATATTTATAAGTATTGTTCTATAATTGCGTTTGCAATTTTAGTTTAGCTATCTATCTCTAGATAAAATATAGTTAAAAGTTACATTTAAATGCTTAATTGTTTATATAGAGCTTGCTAGAAGTCCAAAATAAACTGGCTTCTATAGTTAGATATTATTAAATTAGAAAGTCTATATAGCTTAAAGACGTATTTAATAAAATACTTGGCTACTAATATTATATTAATTAAGTCTATGGGAATTATATATTATATTTTTATAAGGCAGTTAATAACTACTATAACATTTATAAACCTATTACTATTAGGCAAGTTAACTATAAAGTTAATTAAGATATCGCGCTATCTTTGTATTGGAATTGGTAGCGGTTAAAGTACTCCTTGCTTCTTTATATGAGAGGTCTTTTTACGCACGTATATTCTGCATACTTAAACGTATTTTTATATGTAGTTGTATATTATAGGCTAGTAATATGCTTATTAAATAATCTTGTAAGTTTTTATATAGCTAGGATATCCTACCATAGGGAAGTTATATACAAATTTAAGTATTTTAAATTATAAGGGTTTAGAATTTGGAACCACCATCTTCTATTAATAGTATAATTAATTATTTTAAATTTCGCATTTAGCGAGTGTAATATCCTTATGCTGTTGTTTTCTAGTTTAGATCGCCTTTATTATATCTACTATCTATATATTGTTTTTATATTTGTATTCTATTAGCTTATTAATTTCTATTTCCTATTTATCGGAATGTTAGTCATGTGACGTGGTCACGAGACCACGAAGCGAGGCTAGCTAACCTGACCTTGGAGCAACCCCTTACTTCTAGACAATAAGAACTACCAACTTCAACACCGTATATGTATCGCAATACAGTGATATTCATGCACGTTGATAAAGCGAGTATACCGACACTGATCAGTAGATGTATAGATTAGGAAATACGCAATAAGCTAGAGCTTGAGAACCGTATTGGAAACAGTACACGGATTGCCTGGCCTTGTCTATTCTAGTTAAAGGAGAAAGCTATATTACCCTTAAAGCTCGAGACCACGTATCAGCTTAACTGCTGACGCGTTAGATCGCCTAGAGAATTATATCTTTACTTAGAGAAGATTGCGACCTCCCTTAAGCTTAAGAGAATTTGTACTGGCCTTATAGCCAATACAACAGATCGCTGAGAGAATAGCAGTCTTGCTAAGAACACTTTACAGGCCCAACAGCTATAGAGAATGTATACACCAGAGAGAGCTACGCCACCCTCAAAGCTTAAGACGAACGTATTAGCTTAACTGCTAACGCGTCAGATCGCCTAGAGGATCGTACCTTTACTAAGAATCTTTAGTCTTCAAAAACTGTAGATTTGTCAAGGGGACACGCACATACCCTTATACCCTTACCTCTACATCCTTACCTCTCGACCCTCGACCTCGACCCTCGACCCTTGACCTTAAACCTCAACCTCAACCTCGACCTCGACCTTAGCCCTCAACCTCGACCTCAACCCCAACCCTTAACCTCGACCTCTATTCAAGCCTTAAGCCTCAAACTCTCACACCTACCCTTATACCTACAATCATGGAACTAACGGAGAAAGAATGGGCCGTAATGGCTAGTAAATACGGATACGGAATCAATACAAACGAGGCTACAAAGGACGAACTAGTAGAGTTTGTAGAAACGATAATGTATCTGACACAAGACCTTATAGACAACAGCTTATAGGCTGTCTTTCTAGAGCAGTTCGAGGGATTTATGGTGGAGAGCTTTAAGAAGATACGCACAGATATCAGATCTAAGCTGCGAAGACATCTCCTTAAAAGAGGTGTTTATGTAGGCAAATATAACAATAGAGTCACTATATCTAAACGGTTATTTGAGGTTATACAATAGGAAGAGCTGCATTAATGGACAGATAAGGAGATTATAGCAACTATTAAGGAATTAGCAGAACCACTAATTACGGTAACACTGCGAGACAGGTTGAACCATACCCGTAACGGTCTATCGGGTCAGCCTACAGCTATAGTTGCAATACTACCTAGGCCTACCCTACTACTAGCTGCCCCGCCAATTCCACCAGCTATTCCAACTGCTGCACTGCCAGTTGTCCCGATCGCTGCACCGCTAGCTACTCTGATCGCTGCACCGCCAGCTACCCCAATCGCTGCCCTCACTACTCCTACTACCCCACCTGGTCCTCCTCCTGCCCAGTATCTTTACTCCGGTACTGCTAATACTGACCCAGCTATAACACTGCCCGGAATACAGATACCTACCCCCACAACACCTTAACCACCCGTTATATTTGTACCCCAGCAATCTGCCCAGCAATAATATAACTTTCAGCAGCCTGCCCAGCAGCAGTACAACCCTTGGCAACCTAGCCAACAGCAACCTACCCTACCACAGCCTACCCTACCGCAGTCTACCCTACCACAACCTACCCTACAGCAGCAATCAGACCTAGGGGTAGGAGGAACAACCTTATACAGTAGGGGGGCTGCTATAGTAGCAAAGATATACACAGACAGCTAGGGAGTTCCTTTGCAGTCGCCAACCGTTATATAGGAGAAGGAACACCCCAGTTAAAGAGTGTATACTACTTTCTTTATGGACCGCAACTACCATAACCTAAATAAGGCGGAGGTCGCCTACGCAAATACCCTAAACCTACGGCCATGGCGGACACGGTAGATATTTCAGTATACCTACAAGAGGACGTTCCCTTGCCTCAATTAGGCCGTAGGGGTGGGTTGAACGAACAAACTATAAAGTATTGCCTGGGCGTACAGTAGGGGGTAGGCAATACCCTTGTATAGAAGAGAGAGAGAGACGAACTGATAGGGGAGGAAGGAGGCTGCAAGCCTAAGGAGCTTATAAGGGGTGGCTAAGGCCTAGCTGAAGGCTAGCCTTAGCAGCCCTAAGAGCTCCTAGGATGTAACCAAGACTATAACAGTGCTAGGGCACGCTACCTACCGTATTCTACGGACCCTGACTTCTACCAACCAATTAGGATTTTCTATGCCGGGCATGGAAAATCGCTATTGGCTCGCTTACCACTAGCGCCTTAGCGGCCCTCGTGATATGTCAACCTACTACCCCTAATAATTCCTCTTCTTCTTCTTCTTCTCTTTAGCCCAGCATCTTTGCAATACAGCATTCTACAAGCTTCGGTCCAAAGGCATTTGTATGAGCCGTAACACGGGTTATTGTTATAGAACACCCCCGTAATACCTTACACACGTCTACCTGTTTCCACTGATTTAGCAATTGGAGACCAACCATAAGACGGCAATCTAATGGCAATCTATAGCAATCTAATAGCAACCTAACGGCAATCTACGGCATTCTGCTATATTCTGCTAAGTCTACTGAATCCTACTAAGTTCTGCCAGAACTACTACCTAAATCCCATTCTACTTTATATACGTGTTGACCAAGCAACTAAGTTAACGATATATACCCTTTCTTCCCGTTTTTCTTACCTTCTTTCCTTACGCAACGTCTTAACTTTATTATATAGTTTATTTATGTAATTACGGACCTGTAAAAGGAGCGTGGAAGCTATTGCGTATTAATTGGATCTCTGGCTATTGCGTATACGCTACGAATAGTCTAGAAGTAAACTTGACTTTAGAGTGTAGATTAGCCTTCTTTTTAGAGTTGCTCCAGTGTCGGAATGTTAGTTATGTGACGTGGTCATGAGACTATAAAGCGAGGCTAGCTAACCTGACCTTGGAGCAACCCCTTACTTCTAGACAACAAGAACTACTAACTTCAACACCGCATACGTATTGCAATATAGTGATATTCGTGCACGTTGATAAAGCGAGTATACCGATACTATTTATTAACTTCTAATTTATTTCTATTAAGTTCCATATCTAGAAATATAGGATATAGTTTTTTAAAATGTTTAGGGGGCAATAAGATCTATAATTAATTTGTAATCTATTTATCTAAAGCATTTATAGATAAGTTCTGTAATTGTTATATTAATGCGTTAGGCTTTTAATTAAGTTTGCCTAGTTAATATATAATCTTAAAGTTAAATTATAAGAGGTATTCGGCCTAATAAATTTAGTGCTACGTTAATTGTTTTATAGTTATAAAGTATTGCAGGTTCTTATGGTCCGTTAATACGCATATTAGAAATAACAATCCTTTTAGCTTAGGACGCCATTGTTTAAAGCATCTAACAATTATAAGTAGTTCCTTATTATATATTTTATAGTTTAATTTAGTAGGGGCGAGTTTTTATAAGAGAAAGGCTACTGGATATAGTTTGCTATTCTTATTATATTGCGATAATACTTCCCCTAGCGTATAATTAGACGAGTTAGTTTTAATAGTATATTTAAGGTTAGGGTTAAAGTAAGTAAGAATTAAAGCAGTTGTAAAGCAATATTTTAAATTATTAAAAGCTTATTTGCATCTAGCGGTCTATTTAATTTTTATATTCTTTTTTATTAGGTTTACTAATAGCTAGGCAATTTCTAAGAAGTAGTTAATAAATTGTTAATAGAAATTTGCGAATCCTAAAAATCCTTAAATGTCTTATATATTGCTTGGGCTTTCCTAGTTTATAATTACAGCGACTTTTTTATGGTCTATTTTAATTCTATTATGGGATATAATTAAACCTAAGTATATAACCTTAGACGTATAGAACTTGTATTTCTTAATATTATATTATAAGCCCGCGTCTCGTAAGCGTTTAAGGACTATTTTAATATGTTTCCAATATTTAGAAAGTAAGGACAAGTAAATTAAGATATTGTTAATATATGCGGTAATAAATATATTAAGGAATTCACGAAGTATATTGTTAATATATTGCTAAAATATACTAGGACCGTTCTTTATGCTAAATAGTATTACTAGGTATTTAAAAAGTCCCTATTATATACAAAAGGCTATATACTTTTTATCTCCTTTATATATATGGATTTTATTAAAGGTGGTAACTATATTAAGCTTTATAAAGTACTATACCTTTACTAAATAGTTAAGCGTCTCTTAAATTAAAGGAATTAGATATTAATTTTAAATTATAATTACGTTTAGAGCTTAATAATTAATATAGAATCTTAAGCCTTTTTTTAGCTTTTTAATAAATAGTATGGGTAAGGCGAATAGAGATTAACTAGGGTAAATAAATCCTTTTTCTAGATGCTTATTAAGGTATTGTTATATTATAAGCAGTTTTTCTTATAATATACTATATAGCGGACTAAACTTTAGTGTTATACTAGGCTTAAGTTCTATCTTAAAATTATGTTTCTCTTAGTGCGGGGCTAGTTAGTCTATAAATTGCTTTTTAAACTTATTAATTAGGTTATAGTACTCTTTAGATATAAGAGGTTAAGAATTAGGATATTATTTTAGTTCTAGTGCTTTCTTAATATCTTCTATAGTTATAGTAAAGATTTTATAATTTTATCTTTTTGTTAATAAGATAAAAGGCGCGGCCTATATTATATAAATTTTAAAAGGTTTTAACGTAATATCTTTGCATTTTTTACTATAATTAGCAGTTGTAGATTTATTACAATGGCTTAAGGTTTATGGCAAGGGTAATTTGTATTATATTAAATTTAAATAGTTATATATATGTTTGTAGGGCAAATGGTTTTTTAAGTAATAATTTTAGCAGTAAGTTATATGGAACTTTAGTATTTTTTTAACCTAGCTAATTAAAGGGATGTGTTGTTTTAGCTATCCGTATCTAAGTATAACTTTATATTGCTTTAAGGGTATTACAAATAGGGAGATATATTTAAGGTATTTACTTATCCGATTTTTACTAGGGCATAGTGCGTTATTTTACTATGTATTAAGGGTTTGCTATTAAAGCCTTATAGGCTTTAGGGCTTATTAAGTTTCTTTAAATTTAGGTGTTAAGTTTTTATATAGTTTGTATTAATAAAGCCCATACTAGTAGCTCCACTATTTATTAGGATTTGTACCTTCTTCCATTTTTTAAGTGTTTAAAATTTACTAAGTATATTAAGGGAGTTGTGCTATATATTAGCGCTAGAAGAGCCTAAATACTTATACTCTTCCACTTTTTGTCCTAAGGCGCAACTTGGCCTTAGGATAATTTATTTTCTAAGTTAACTAAAGGTGAGATGCTTTATAGCGTCTAAGTATAATTTATAGAGTAGGTATAATTTAAGGAATGAGTATAACTTGAGGAATGGGTATAATTTAAAGAATAGGAGGAACTACGGCAGACCTTTTTAAAGGGGTAAGTTTGGTAATACTTTTAAATATATCCTTTTTTACCATATCTAAAACATTCTCTATTTATGGCTTAAGTTCTTTATTTATTGGTTCCTAAGGGTGTATAGGATTAAGTGGCATTAAGGTCCATAGGGTTGTATATAGGGCTTTTAGGTTTTAGAAACAGATTGTGTTTTAGGGTATATACTGGTTTTATAGTGTTTTAAATATAAGGTATAGTTAACTTTAGGGAACGAGTCTGTTTATTATATTAAAGGTCCTTATTAATTTGTTAATATATTATAGCAAATTTAGATAGGTTTTTTGGTAGTTCTCTACCTACTAACTAGGCTCTAATTTTATTTAAGATAGCTTATTAAAGGGCAGCGACTCTAGTGGCTTTATTCTAATCTAGTTTGCTAATAAGGCCTAAAAATTCTAAAAAGAAGCTAGTAAAGTCTTGGTTCTGTTATTATAGGTTTTTAAGCTTAGTAATAGCTATATATTCTTGGCTGGCGTTATTATATATTTGTTCTAGCAAAGAGATAAAGGTTTTAAAATTAATAAAGGTGCTATTATGGAAGAATAGATCTATGGTTTATGCAGCGTCTTTACTTAGATAAGATATTCTATAGCTAACCTTGCTAGCTTTAGTAGGGTATTGGTTATAGTTTATTAAAAGCTTAATATGGAGCTTAGTTATAAAGGGGCATAGGTTGTTTTGATTTTTATTAAACATTAGAGGGTTAGGGAGCTTTTTAGATTTTATAATAGGTATTAAATTTATTATAGATATGGGTTGAGTTACTGGTTTAAGGTTCGCATTTAAGGGGCTAGGCTTAGATACAGTTATTTTAATCTTATTTATAGGTATTTCTATTAGGGTCTCTAACGAAAGTGCCTTAATGTTATAGAGTTCTTTATGGAGTGCTTCTATTAATTATTAATGCTGGGCTTTTAGTGCAGCCTACTGCTAAGCTAAGGCATCTATAAAGGATTGTTGCATTATAGTTAACTATTCCCTAACTAGGGATATAATACTCATGGTTATTAAAAGGGATTTGGGTTCATTTACCATTTTAATAGTAGTTGTTTTAACGCAACGTAGTATAAGGGCGTAAAGAGGCTTTAGGGAAGATTTAAAGGAATGATATAAATTCTATCTAAATCTAAGGGTATATAGCTCTTGCAGAGAACAAGACGTTATATAAAGAAAAGAAAGGAACATAGAAAACTTATAACTAAATATTTGGGGTCTTGGCAGTAGATACATGGGTATAAGCCTACGCGGATTTTAACAGGTTTTAACTAAATTCCATTATATTAGTGGAATTTAGTAGAATTTAATTAAGTTGGTGGAATTTAGTGGAATTTAATTAACTTTGGCAGAATTTGGTAGAATTTAATTAAAGCGTTGGAATTTATCTATTAAGTGTTTTACTAAGACATTCCTACTGTAACTGGGCTAGTCCCATTACAAGCTCTATAGTAAAAGACCTTACTAGTATAACTGCCCCTTAAATATAGCTAAGTTACGGATTTTTCGTAACTGCATCTAATAATACTTGCTATTATCTTTTAACTTGACTGTACTAACGGTGCTTAATTATAACCCCCCTATTATCTGTATTATCTACTCTAACTTAGGTAGATAGGAATAATGTAAAGGTCCAACCCTTTTATTTTAGGGTATTAACTATAGCTTATAACTTCTTTACGCGCCTCCGCTGTTTTATACTTTAGTTTAATAAGAAAGGTTTAGGTTTGCTAGTATTAGGTTAGCTATTATTATCTATTTAGTTGTTGCTATTAGAGGAATCCTTAGATATATTAATAAAGTATTCTAATAGGCTAAAAAGACTAGATAGGCTAAAATAGCTAAATAGAGGACTTTAAGTGTCCTGCTTAAATAGACGCCCATTAAGGGCATAGTCGGGCTCTATTATAGATGTAATATATAAAGTAAGAGATAAGCTTTTAAATAGAGGTATTAGCGAGCTAAGTAGTGCTATATTAGGGGGCAATATATAATATTAAAGGCGATTAAATTGTTATCTATTAGCGAGGCTGATAGCCCTTATAAAAGGCGCCTATAATCCCTTAGACTGTAAAGGCTCAGTCAACAGAACATGATTCTATTAGTAGCTAGTAACGAGAATTCCAAGACAAGGACTAGAAGAAGGTCGAGGAAAGGACACGTCTATATACATAGGGCCAAGGCTCGGCTCGGCCGAGCCCCTGACTAGGGTCTGTAACAGTGCCGTAACATAGACCCTTAGAGAGGAATCCACCTTAGCGCTTTGTAATTAGCTGCTAAAGCTAGTGCAAGCGCTAATACCTGCGGCGTATGTTAGGCTACGGCGCCAGTCGCTAATTAGCTTAGGAGTTTATAGGAATTATAGGGGTTACAGAGGTATGGCGGTGCCAGCCGCTAATTGGCTCAGGAGTTTACAGGAGGTGAGGTGGATTTTCTCTCCAAGGGTCTAAGTCAACTAAGATAAGGACAACCCCCAAACGCCCCCCGGATAGTCGCCGGTTACGTGCCGGAGGCACATGCCCGTAGTATATAGTCTCCACGATCCTAGAGGCCTTACCTCCTCAAGAATTCGTCTCCCTACAATCTATCCTGTTCCATAATCGTGCCTTATAGCCCCCTATCTACAAAGTCCCCTTATAGCTATATGCAACCTAATCCCATGCGGGAAATTAGCATTTTATTCACAACGGTCGCTATATTGAAGTGGCCTTAGCATAGAGCTGCGGCTTAATTCCCTGCGGAGAGCACCAGCGGAATTCACATTTTGATAAATTTTGCGACCAATCGCTAATTTCGCGGTGGCCCCCCGGTGCAGCCGATCTGCAGCACATCACGGCAATAAACGTAATAGAAAATTATTATTTTTAATTTCTAATGGCTTTATATATGCTACGGTCTTAATCAATGCCTTGGGTGGCAGTTATGGAATTGTCTATATCCGCACCTGTTGCCGCCGTTTGCGACTGTTGCAACATATATAAGCGCAGACGTACTGTAGTGGGATCGATGGCAGAGCCTATACTCGAGTATCTTAGCATAGTAGAAACTCCTATTTGAGCTATGCTAGCCCACGGATAAAGACCACAGACTTCTCCGCCCCAATATGTAAAGGGTCCTCTACGTTCTATAGTAGTCCTGTGCCTTAGGGCCACTCTGCGTCCTAGTAGACACTTAGGTATTGAATATTAGTCGCTTCTCATTGGGGCTTGTCGGAAAGTCGGTACTATCGCTAAGGGCTGGGCGAGTAGGGGGTCACATTAAGGAAGGCGGGGGTATTGGTAATTAGGGCGGCATCGCTTGTCTCGAGCCAAGTTATAGGGGCGTCGGGTTCCAACATGTTGATGGTGAGGGACGGGAGGAGGTGTTTTGGGGCATCGTTGGTGGTGTGAAGTTTCTGTAAGTAGGGTCGGTTCCGTCTATCCAACTGTAGCCCACACGGCTGTGGAAAAAGATATATGGCAGGGAATATACAATGGGTTGAGGTAATACTAACACGTTTTTGGGTTTGTGTACTAGACTGGAAAGAGAAGACAGTGACCATAGTGAATAGAAAGGCGGGGTTGAAAAAAGGCTGCACGTAGGGAGGTTTTGAATGTTTAACTAATGGAGGTCCTCACCCAAATTGTAGTTGATTATTTCTCTTAAGAAATATCTATCTAACAGATTGTCGTTGCTTATAACCTGTCCCAATTCTACACAAACGAGATTATTTGGTGGCATTCTGATAGGAGCGATGTCTGTCCGCCGTAGTTTCGGCTAAATATCGGCAGTGGCGTCGATTGTCTAAACTGGCGCCACCATTACTTAACAGAGTTACATTGCCGAGCCAACTGCCGCTCTCTCGCTTCTGTTCGCACTTTTTAGTTCCCAGTCAACCCTGCAAAACCAATCACGGAATACAGCTCTCAATCTGGGCTACGCCCTACATGTTCCCTTATCCATAACCAAATCCCAGCGGTGCGCCACATTCCACCACGTCACCATGTCAGAAGATTATGGCTGGAAGCCCTTTATTATCCCTAAACACGTGAGCTGAATCCGTCTAACCTGGGGCTCCTTTAGTTTATAAGTTGAATCTTAGCTCCTCACCTCACCAATCACTCTCTCCTCTCCCTTGTTTTGCCTCCCCAATGAACTTCTCTTCGAGATTTTCCACCACACCGATCTACTAGGCCGACTCTGCCTCGCCTTCACCTGTAAACACCTCCTCCAAGTCTCCGCATCCGCATCGTTAAGGAAACCTTGCCCTGTCCTACAGAGAGGGCTATGTTTGGGGCTGCTTAGGCTCATCGAGCCATTGAACGCGCGGGGGCGGCCGAAGATGAGCTGGGCGGTCTGTTATAATTGTCTTCGGTATCGGCCAACGAAAAAGTGTTACTGGGCGACGAAACAAAGAGATTGGGTGATAACAAAGAACTGGCAGAAGAGAGTGAATTCCTGGAAGGTAAGACATTTTCTACGGTACCCGGAGGGTTGCCCGGAGGGTTGCCCAGAGTGTTCCTGTGTTACTGTGAAATGTTTAGTATAGCTCTTGGAATCCTCGGTTAAATTAATAAAGACACTTCCAAATTTACGCAGGGTATTTTTCTTTTGGATAATTACCTCTGTTATACAGGAAGCTACACAATATGCTATAAAGGCTAAGTTCTGGCGGCTTCCCTGGGTAAACTATATCCGATTATGTCTAATAGCAACCCCGCATGTTTATTTGCCTCCATGTGCATGTCGGTATCTGGTGCCGCCCACAACCAATTCATCGCCATGCGGCACGCCATAGCAATAACATGACAAAAAATCATTACTTTTCAAATTCAGTTGCTTTATGTGCTTACAATCTCAATCAATGCCTTGGGCGACAGTCGTGGAAAGTCGATCGTCTGAATCTGGCGGTGTTGGCGACCTGCGACTGGTTCCTTCGATCTCGGCAAGTCGCGAGATCGACCTGGTCAAAGCCCCTTGCATCATCCATATTCGTTGGAGTTAATCCTTGCCTAGCACTGACACGTTAATGCATTGGAGCGTTAGGAGTGTTTCCAGAAACTTTTCGATGGAAAAATATGCTAAAGCATCTCCAATTAACATTTCTAGCTATAATATGAGAGGAATTCACGGAAGGGAATCTACATATAGTCTCTTAAGACTGACATAAGTTTTAGACCTGTCCTTTTGCAAACTGATGATCTTGAAAGGGGAAAATTGGTTATATGGGACGGCTGCAAAGCATTTGAGATTCTTTCTATGGTTGAAAGTGTTGGTAGAAGTGATGAAGTTCTCTAGGAGGAAATCGGACGACCTTCCGAGATACGTCAGCAGAACCATTTCGAAGAGCCAAGCAAATTCTTAAAGGGGTCGTTCGGTTGCACCTCCGTTACGAATATGGAGGCTCCATATTGTAACCGAAATGGAGCTTAAATATGAATATGAGGGTGTCGTTCGGTAAATATGGCGACTTTTGAATATGGAGCTCCTCCATATCGGTAAGCGCGTCAAATTTGCAAAGCTATACTGTATACAGTAGTTGAAATAGAGGTCTTGGCACCGTTTCAATATGTAGCCTCGAGCTCCTGTTCTATATTCCATTTCAATATGGAGCTCTCGCATACGCGCCAAATTGACGACTTCTTGTGATATGGCGATTCCACACGTCCCAATCGCGATACTGCAGTCGCATTCGCAAGCGTTATATAATATTATTATCTTAACCTTCGTGATTGTAATAAGCTTGTTTTCGGGGCGTCGCGGGCGTCGCTGTAACTCTACTACGACCGTACGAGAGGTGAGCAAAGATGTAGGAAACGTTGATCGCAGAGAAGGCGTTGGCCGAGGAGGAGGCTCCATTGCTACACCAAAGTAGAGAGTCGCGATAGAGGCCTGGTGGTAGAGAGGGGCTCATTTGAATCGCTTACCGACGTCGATCTGTCAGATAATCTGTATTCTCTAAGGCGTGGGACACGTGCACGAGTCACGTGCATGGGGCACGTGCATTGTAAATCTCTTCAGGGCCCCAGGGGCCCTAGGTCAACAAACAAATTTCAGCCAGGCAGGTATCAAGACAAATGACATAAGCTAGCTGATAGGTAGAGACACAGAATTGTACGAGTGATCTGTTTTATTCAAGGTGGCTCTAAGAGCCCTAATATACATAAGGAAAATAACCCTAATTCGACCTTCTGTGTCCGTAGTCGTTCGGTGTCCGTAGTCGTTCGGTATCCAACACCTCAGCAGTAAAGCTACCTCCGTGGCCAACACACCCCCTCAGATCTGACGTAGAGCGGCAGAGCTAGATTACCAGATTAGGCAGTCGGGATAGACGAGCTAGTAGTAAGCTTTTGCTATAATTTAATTATTAACTAACTAGATATCTAATATCGCGGAGCCCTACTACTTTAACAAACTTTTAATGGTTTTACTTTAAGAGAGCTTTAGTTAGTCTATCTACAGCCATCTTATTTATTAGTACCCATTGTATAATAAAGCTTCCGTTTTATACCTCTTAGCAAAGCCAGAATTAATAGATATCTATATATTAAAGTTTTATAGATACTATAGGAGTCTCTTTTATTACGATCTATACTAACTGCTAATTATTATAATTAATAATAACGTCCTGTTCTGGATTAAATCTAATAGCTTTAAAGATCTAAACTATATGCTTAACCTCCCTACTAATATGCGAGAGAGCTAGTAGTTCTACCTCTATAGTAGACTTAGTAACTACCTTTTGTCTAATTGCCTGCCATGCTATAGGCCCATTAAATAAGCTTATTAAGAAACCCTATAAGCTCTAATATATTAGAGCATTGTTAGCAAAGCTAGTATTAAAAGCAGCTTTTAGAACCTAGTTTATCTTATATAGCGTAATAGTAGAGAACTCAAGAGCAAGGTATCTGGTATTATAGAAATAGGTAAGCAATCTATTAATCTCCGCAAGATAAGCTAGCAACGGATTTTATAAGAACTTAGCTAGCTTACTAATAGAAAAGGTGACGTCTAGTTATATAGTAGATGCCAGATATATTATAGAACCTATATGGCGTTAATATCCTTTTATCTAATTCAGCATAGCTTCTCCCTTATATAGTGTCAATTCCTGGCCTAATAGTGGTGTAGCTAATGGCTTCAGATATTCTAAATAGTATATTAAGACTAGCTTTTTAAGATACTAATCTAAATAGAGCTAGAGCTTTCCCCTTTACCAATCTCACACAATACAAGTGTTTAGGAATAATATAAATTAAGGTATTTAGCGTATCTCAAATCAATCTTATAGCTGCTTTAGAATGTCCTCCATCTACTAACAACAGCTCGGGTGTTCTATAATTAGGATATTATTAATATAGAAGAATACAAAGACAGGTTTAGTAGGGTAAATATAGAAACATAGCTTATCTAGTACAGCTTTTAAACCCATACTTCGCAGAGCAGCAGATATTTCTAAAAACTACAATTTAGGAGATTTCCGTAGTCCGTACATTACCTTTCTTAGACGGAGAGAGAATCTAGGCGGTAGGTCTATACCCTTAGGGGGAATAAGGTAGACCTTATTATTAACTAAGGCATTAATAAAGGCGTTAATGGCGTTAATCTGTATAATATCCAGGTTAAAGCCAGCGATAAAAGCGCAAAGTAGACAGAAGGTTTAATAGGCTGCCATTATAGCTTTAACCTCCTCTTATAAGACTGCTTAAAGGTCTCCACAGACAACTAGACAAGCTTTAAATCTCATAATAAAGCCGTCCGAATCTTCCTTATATATAAAGACCCATATAGTAGGAAGTCAATGGACCTTTTTAACTAGTCATACCTCGTCCCAGGTCTACTTTCCTATTAAGGCCTTCGTCTTAATATAAGCAGCTGCTTTAAACTCTATAGCGTACTTATAATTAAGCATCTCTTTCCATAACTTTAGTAGTAGTGGAAAATCGTCTTAATGTCTATACGTCTTTATAGCAGTAGTATAGAAAGCATAAGCCAATAGTATCGTATCTAGATTAATAATATTATTATCGTTATTAATTTAAACTATAAAGGCTCGTTATTATAGATCCTAATTTAGCATATCTTTCTTCTTTACCATAGGCCGCTTTTTACGGCCAGAATATCTCTTACCCCCTAATAATAAGCCTACTGTTATCTAAGGTTCGGAACGAGGTATAGAATCTATAAACCATGGTTTAGTAACTTCAGAAGATAACTAAGTAGTAGATAGTATCTATGGTGTAGATGCTACAGTAAATGGTAATTACTAAGGCGCTAAAGATGCTAATGGTTCAAACGGTTCTAGAGTTAGCTCTAGGGTAAGTAGCTAACAGAGTTCTTCTATTAAGATCTAAATGCTTTTTAATATAGGAGTAACGTTAATATTTACTAAATACAGCAGTCTTATATCCAGTTCTTTATTAAAGTTCTCTATCCAGTCCTTGCTGCCATCTTAAAGATTATCTAGTAGGTCCTAGACTTGCTAAAAACAATCCTTTTAAGCCTATAAGATTATAAGGTATTCTGGTGTTTTAAAAGATTAATATCTCTTTAACTTATTAATTTATACATCACAAGATCGGATAATGCGGTTAGTGGTTAATATCCATACCCTATAGATATTTAAAGCTTCTATACCAATAAGATAACCTATTTAGGCTTATAGCTCAAACTTTGCCTTCCTAGAAATGCCATATTTAATAAGCACATAGGTTAAAGATCTAGCTATACAAAGTCCTGCTAGCCATGGCTTCTGTTTATACAGTATCTTAAATAGGGTCTTCCAGTCAATAGACTAAATAGAAGTTCGATTAAATAGGAACACTGCTAGAAGTATAAACTTAGGCTATAGATCTATGGGTAACTTTACTTTAATAACAGCAGTCCTTACTTATTTGGAAATAGCTCTCCCTAACCTCTCTACAGGTCCATTTTAAGCTAGGGTATATAGTGTCAATTACTTAATAACACCTCTATTAAGCTAGATAAGGTTCTTTACCCTAGCGCCTATACCTTGCTCCTTATCCATATACCAAATACAGATACCTTAAGCATCAAATTTCTTTGTAAATGCTATTATTAATTTAAAGAGTGGGAGCAGTGTCTCTTACTTATGGTTCTTAATAGGAAAAGCACAATAGTACTTTATATAGTTATACCAAAAGTAAGCTATATACGTGTCTCCATTAAACCCGTCTTCTTCCATAATAATATTAAAGTAAACACGTTTAAAAGGGTAGGTTCCCTTTACTAATATTTTATAAGATATCTGCTAGGTCATCTTTCTAAGAATATATAGTTTATAGAGTGGTACACTATACGGAGTTCTTCCTCTATCTATCTTGACCACTTTAACCCTATCTGCTATAGTCGGCAGATAATCCACTAACTCCATATTACAGTATAGTAAGCGTTAATACCATACTTTATTATATGCTAAGGTCTCAAAGAATCTGGTGGAGGTAGCGTAGGCAGTAGAAGTAGGTAGTAAGCAGGCAATGGCATTAATAAGGTAGAGACCTCCGTATTCCATAAGGTTGGCAAATAGGCCTCCGTTATCCTTATAGCGCAGATAATTCATAGACTGGTCAATAATTACTCCAACCCTATAGAGCTTTGCTGCGGATATCAGATTAGTATAAAAATACGGAGCGTACGCTATATTCCTCAATATCAGATACCGAGTCAGGCGTTATTTACCTACCTTAATTGCCAAGTTAATATCACCGTATCCATAGATTTCTGCCCTAGAATCTCCAGCTATTGCTATAGATATACTTAGCTTAAAGTCACGGAAGTATCTAATATCATTGCAGAAGTAGGTGTCTGCCATAGTATTATACCCCTAGGTATTAATTAAAGACAGATCCAGATAATCCTGCGATAATATTAATAATATTAATAATAATAAAAATATTATTACAGCAGCCGCTGTAGCTTGGGGCCTATCTAGATCCTTAATCTTTTTAGCTATAAACAAAGCCAATATAGACGTCCTTAACCTAGGACCTTCCTTCTCAATCTACTTAAGCCTTTTTTTATAATACTGCTTATTTATTAGGACCTTAAGCCATTCCTAGCAATTCCTTAAACAACCGTCATTTGGTATAAAGTTTAGACCTTAAAGAGACTAAAACAATTACTTGCAATTCTTTAACTTATAGGGTAGACCACAAGCAAAGCACTTTATCTTAGGTAATTAAGGAGGTACTAGGGTAGTAGATATTATAGGATCTGCAGATAGCTACCCTAAGAGTATAGCATAAGCGTTACGTCCCGTATTCAGATGCTTATAGAGGAGGTTAAATTTCTTAATTATTATTACCATTTCAAGCTTCTCTAACTTCTTGGCTACCTTTTAAATAAAGGCATAATATAGAGCTGGACAGATCTCCTCACAGTCCTAGATAAAAGCTCGTATAATACTATTTTCTATTGCCTCTATTAACCCTTCCTCTAGCTCTTTACTATTCTGTATAATAGTAATATAAAGCTAAAGCCAGGGTTCCAGAGTCTGGCATTTAGGCCTTTATTTCCGTTTCTTAAGATCATCTAATACCATTTACTATAACGTAGCTTATAACGGCTTTGCTACCTTTTTCAGCTACCTCAAAATCGAATATAGTATAGTAAGGTTTTTAAGATATCCTGAGAAGTTAGTGCCTATAGTAGCATATAACAGTGCTATAAAGGTGTAGAGCTTCTCTTCCTGTTTTATATAGTCCTATCATTAGAGCTTATAGAGCTTAAAGAGCATTCTCTATATCTCTAGAGATTGCAGAGTTTATTGTCCTTGTTAACTTAATAACCCAGGTATAGCTGTTCCAGTAGACGCTAGAGTTGCTGCTAAAGTTATAGGAGCTGCTGCTACTATTACAGAAGCTACTGCTAGTGCTACAGGAGCTGCTGCTAGTGCTATAGAAGCTGCAGGAGCCATTGCAGGTGCTATAGGAGCTGCTACTATCAAAGGTATAGCTAGCTTAGTGTTTTCTTTAATTTTGTTCTCCATCTTATCTAGGTTAACATAGTCCCAGATCTTCACAAAACTTACTTTTTAGCAGATAAATTAAAACCATATAGGCCAGTCTTTCTAGGTTAGTAAAAGAGGGTTTGTAGAGTCCTTAGTTACTATATTAGCTTTTGTTCTAAGGTTACATAAAGAAACGCGCTTACGCATAAAGCACGCAATATTTCGTAACGAACTATGCTCAAAGAGGCTTAGTGGTAGTCGTTTGGCCACTAAGATCTCCCTAGTGCTCAGAAGGTTACCAGGCTCATAACTTTCAGCCAGGCAGGTATTAAGACAAATGACATAAGCTAGCTGATAGGTAGAGACACAGAATTGTACGAGTGATCTATTTTATTTAAGGTGGCTCTAAGAGCCCTAATATACATAAGGAAAATAACCCTAGTTCGACCTTCTGTGTCCGTAGTCGTTCGGTGTCCGACACCTCAGCAGTAAAGCTACCTCCGTGGCCAACAACAAAGACATCAATCAACGATCAAGTCAAGATCATCAATTAATCAACCCATTGCATCAATGAACTGCTCTACACGAACTTCGTGACACGATCACGCATTATGCGAAGTCAAATCTGGAGCCTCATTATGGAGCCTCAACCGAACAATCGACTCAATTACATAAATCCGCGTTTTAACGTTATCTTGGTACACCGTTTATCTACGGTATACCGGTCAATAGCCAGGAACAGTTGATTTTACTATGAGGCGTATAAGGCTTTACGTTTAAATTTGATACGCCGTTACGTTCAAAGCTCTCTCATACAAGAACGGTATAGCGCGAGCAATTATGGTGTTGGAAACCCTATTTTTGGAGCTGATTTGGGCGCCTAATGGGAGGTTAATTGCCCTGGAGGATTAGGAACAACCATTCTTTAACGGAATTGCTTAATTCTTAATAGAGGTTAACTGTATATATCTGCTTTATTAATCTATAGTTTAACCAACTAGTGAATATATATCTATAGATTATTATAGGGGTAGTTTAAATTCCATCTCTACTGGGCGCAATTTGGCGCTATACATTAACCCCTTACTCTTAAGCCTATAAAGCACCGCTGCCATTAATATTCATTAATTTAACACCCCTCTTGCCCTATATAATGGCGAAGTCTAAGGACCTTGAGTGCCTTTGCCGCCATAGTATTTTAGAGCGTAAGAGGCAGCAGATCTGGGTATACTGCTATAAGAACCCTGGAAAACCTTAGAGAGATGCTGCTCGCTTTTTTACTAATTAATTTTAACACTCTTATATAATGCGCCAGATAACAAGGAAAGCGATAATAAGGTTAAGCTATAAGTTATTAAGCTTAATAAAGCTTTAGATGCACCAGAGCGCCTTGAGCTCTATAAGGGGTAGCAAGAGAAGGGTAATAAGACTCTAATTACAGCTCTTATAAAGGCAGAGAGAGTAATTTAAGGCCGTTAAGTTGCGCAAGTAAAGCAGACGACTATTACAAGCTTCTTTAAGTAGTTATGGATAGAGAGAAGAGTTAATTTAGCCTCTTGCAGCAATTAATAAGTGAGCTCGCAATATAACTGTCTGAACAAGGTTTCGCAATGCAGTTGCACGCGATCACGTGAGCTAAGCGAGCTTAGGAAATCCACCAAATTCCACCTGTAGAATAAGAGAATTAATAAGCATCAATCAAAATCAGTTACCACCCATACTATTACAATAGCATTACGTATTACCAGAAGTGATACTAACACTAATTAGTAATCACAGATCAGGAGATGTATTATCTATAAAGAGAGGCAAACTTGAACAGTCCCTTTTTAACTAGAGGCAACCTATTGAGAACGTTTACTAAAGAGTATTAGTTAACGTATATTTAAAGAACTAACCCCATCTTATAAGAGAGGCCCTTAATTCTTTATACACAGTCCTTAGGTATTCAAAGAGTTAACCCCTATCTAGTATAGGCCCTTAATTCGCGTTTATTACGTATGTTTACCACCAGATCACTTACCAAGGAGTATCAGTTAATGTGTACCTAAAGAACCAACCCCATCTTATAAGAGAGGCCCTTAATTCTTTATATATAGTCCCTAGGTATTTAAAGAACCGACCCCTATCTAGTATAGGCCTTTAGTTCGCGTCCATCACGCATTTTAATTAGTTCGCGTCTACTACGCGTTTAGAACCCGACAAGACAAGGAACCCTCAGTTCACATCTATTACGCGTTTTCACCTAGAACCTAAAATCAAACTCAACAAGAGTTATAAGAATTGACATAGCAGATATTAGGGCACAAGTTAACGAAGGACAAGATAGATAGAGCAAGGGAATTAATATACAATCCAATAATATTAACAAGAAGGAGATTAAAGATTTTATAGAGTTTAAGCTCCTTAAGTATAAAATATATAAGCTTAAGGACAATAACCTATAGGAAACCTACCACGAAGATTTTAGTACCTTTATAGTACAGACCTTTAGAGATTGTAACTAGATTACTGTTTATAACCTTTAACAATTCCTTTAAGTTCATGGTATATGGGTTAAGAAGCACAGAAATATAATAATACCAGAAGCCCTTCTTAATACTTTATAAAAAGAAGATCCTACAGAATAGACTAAACTTAAGATTAGGGAACATATAGTAACTAGAGGGAAGTTTAATTTAGAACAAATTAACTACCTCCTTAAAAACAACTTTACTAGCACTAGTACCACTAAAACCCCAACCTTAACCTTACTAACCACGAAACCTACCCTACTTATAATACTACCTACTACACCCCAACCTACCCCTATACTACCCCTATAACGGGAGCCTAATTATATTGACTTAACCCTACAACCAGAACCACCTACTGGATAGAGTTAAACCTAGGGTTTTAGTAAGGAGTTAACAAACCTCACAAAGATATACATAGAAGACAACAAGTACAGCAAAGAAGATAATAACTTTAACTTTAAACTCACCATCTTCTATAACCTTTGTAGCAGAGCCAACGTACCCTAAGAAGCCAAGGTCAAAGCCTACCCTATAATATTACGCGGCTTAGCACTTAACTACTACTACACTAACCTTAAAAATGTTACCCTAACCCTTTTACTTAACTAAATCTACAACGCCACACGCAATTACTTTAAGGGACCTAAGTACAGGCGTGGTATACTAAGGCAATAGAACTCAATAACCTTAAGGTCTATAATAAGCAAAGGCGAGAATACTAGAAAATTAACTCTAGATTGCCTATAATTGCTTATTAAAGAACTAAGACACCTCTAGCATGGTCTTAACCCAGACTTATATACTAATAAGTTCCTCCATAACAAACTTATTAACGCTTGCCAGGAGTTACCAGCCTATTAATACGCCTGCTTTAAACCTTCTAATAGCCTGACTGGCTTAATCAATAACCTATAATCTTCTATTATAACTTTTGAAAAGTTAAATAATGAGAACCCCTAAGCCTTCTTTACTAACCGCCGCTACTACAGACAACACCCTTAATTACCTTATAGAACACAATCATCCTTATCTGGCCAATATGCATTATTAAAGAAGCGCTGCTTTATCTATTATAAGAAAGGTTGCTGGTTATCTAAACACTTAAAAGAAGAATATAATAAATTAAAGAAGAAGTTCAAGGACAGATTCAGCCGCCGCTTTAACAGATATGCCTAATAATATATTACTAAGTACAAGGGAACAGATTATAATAATAAACTTAATTTAGAATCCATTAATGACGTAATAGAAGCTCTTATAATTAATATTAAGTTACTACTACTATCTCTAACTTAGGAACAGACCAAACTATTCCTTACCTCTTTCAGAACGATATAGTATAAAGGAGCTATTAATACTATAACTAACTTAGCGGACCGATCCTTTACCTATATAATTACCAGCACCAATCTAATTACTTACCACAACAACTCAGACCCATTTGCCTATGTTACTACCAGCCAATATACCTCTAACAAGTTCTATAGAGTAATAATTAATACAGGAGCCTCAAAGAGATTAATAGCTGGCTACGGACAATACCTTATATACAGGAAGACCCACAATACCATTATCAATACTTTAAAGGCTGGCGCTATTAACGTCCAGTTTAGCATTGGTTCTACCTCTTCTATTAGCTCCGTCATAGTTAATATACCAGTCGGCAATGTTGAGTTCCATATTATAAAGGCCAATATACCTTTTCTACTATATCTCGCAGATATGGACGTACTAAAGGTCTACTATAATAACCTTAAGAATGTCCTAGTTACCCTAATAAAATTAGTGCCAGTGGTTTGCTAATTCGGTCACCCCTTCTTATTATAGGAAGAGTTACTGTAGTTATTTATAACCTACTTATTTAATTAAAACCCTTACTACCTAACCACTACCAAACTCCACCAACTCCACCGTCGCTTTGGACACCCATCGGCAGATAAGCTACACAAAGTATTAAAACGCTCTGGCCACAATAATATTAACAAGCAGGTTATTAACTATCTCACCAAGTACTGTTCCTACTGCCAGAAACACGGCAAATCTCCCAAATGGTTTAAGTTTATACTACAAAAAGACTAAGATTCCGATTTTAACCATTCCATTTTTATCAATATTATGTATATTAACGGGAGTCCTATTCTCTACGTAATTAATAAAGCTACCAGATTTCAAGCCGCAAGATAGCTACGTAATATCTCCGTAAAATATACATAGGATATCCTACAACTATGCTAGATTAATACCTACATCGGACCACCTAACTACATTACCTATAACGCTAGGAAGAACTTTGTAAGCAAGGAGTTTTAATAGCACGCTATAACAATGGCTATATCAACCAAGAGCGTCCTAGTAGAAGCTCACTAGTCCATCGGAATGGTAGAAAGAGCTCATCTAATACTACGCCAAGCATACTAGATAATTATAGAAGAACTATAGGACTTAGGAACAACTAAAGAACTAGCTTTACAAATGGTAGTAAAAGCCGCCAATAACACAGCTGGCCTAGACGGCCTGGTCCTAACACTACTTGTCTTCGGTGCCTATTCTTAAATGAGCGAAATCGACCTACCAGCACCCTCTATTACACAGCGAGCGGCAGCTATAAAGAAGGCAATGGAGGAGATCGCAAGGATTAGGGCAAAGAAGTAAGTTGACGATATACTAAACCAATAAAATAGTCCATCTGTTACTATAATCCACAACCTCCCCCTTAACTTAGATGTACTCGTATGGCGCAAAGGCAATACTAGACAAAGCGGCAGATGGACTGGCCTATTTAAGCTACTTGGAATTAATGGAGAAATATACAAGATATAACTCCCTAGTAGACCTACTAACTTTAGGACCACAGCAGTAAAGCTATACCTATAACCTAAACTAGAAGAACCTAACGAGGAACTAGAGGAGGAGCTGTTTAAAAAACTAACTAAGGAATTAACCAAGGAACTAATAACTACTGCACCCCTCTAAAGATTAAAACAGACATAACAATCGCCAACAAAGTCCTAGCAAAACATTGCGGACGTATTAATATTTATTAACAACAGCCCAATAAAACCTAATACTATAACCCTTAAGTGCACCTTACCGTCATTTACAGAGTCTTGACGCAAGGAGATAAACGGTTTACTTAAGAAAGGCATCTTTAAGTTTATTAATACAGCAGACATTCTAAAAGGAGTTAGAATCTTTAACTCCTAGTTTATTAACAAGATTAAAAATACTGGAATAGATAAGGCCTTTAAGAAGTCTAGACTAGTTATATAAGCCTATAATGACTATAGCAAAGATCTGGTCTTAACACAGTTACCAACCATTTAACATATTAGCCAGAGAATCATCCTAGCACTTACGGCAACCCTATAGGGAAATAAAAGAAGACCAGCCTCTTTATACCTACACAACATCTCACAAGCTTATGTACAGTCTAGTACCCACTTAAACAGAGACTTCTTTATACGCCCACCACTAGAACTTAGACTAAAAGATAGATTAATTCTAAGAGTTATTAAACCACTCTACGGTATCCCAAAAGCCGGTAACCATTAGTTCAATATATACTACCGTCACTACCTTAACAAGCTACAGATAAACCAGTCAATATACAACCCCTGCTTGTTATACACAAATAGTAATAGCTTTGGAATTATAGGATTACAGACTAACAACACACTGTTTCTTACTAATAAAACCTTTACGGAGGCTAAAGAAGCTAGACTTTAGGAGGCAAAGTTTCTAGCAAAAGAGAGAGAGAAGCTTACGCCAAATACCCCAATTAAGTTTAATGGAGGCTATATTAAGCAAGAAAAAGACTTAATAGCCCTTACCCAGGAACGTTAATGCTAGAACCTAAAATTGGTCACTATAAAGGCTACAGACCTAACTAGCTCCAGAGGGAAAGTCCGCAAGGCAGTTATATTAAAGGACCAGTACGTTGCCTAAAGAGCAAGAGGAGCCTATATCGCCACAGTCTGTCAACTAGAAGCTACCTTTGACCTCTTCTTTATAGCACAAGTCGTTAACCTAAAGGAAGAATATATAAAGCAGCTTAATAAGCGGCTATAATAGCAAATTAATAATCCCTCCTAAGGACTTTGTTTTGTATAACTTAATACAAGCACTCTCAAACTAATAATATTCATGGACTCATCCTTTGCCAATAACCACGACCTCTCTTTTTAGATCGGCTTTGTCATTATACTCGCGGATAAGAACAATAGGGCTAATATCCTCTATTAGTTATCTATTAAGTGCAAGTAAGTTACACGAAGTGTCCTAGCATCTGAACTATATAGTATGGCCTATGGATTCGACACCGGAGCTATAATTAAAGCAACTATTAAAAAGATCCTATAACTTAAACAACTACCACTTACCCTTTATACCAATTTAAAATCTCTATATAACTGCCTAGTCAAACTCGGAACAATATAAGAGAAACGACTTATAGTTAACCTAATATATTTACAACAATTATATAAGAGAAGAGAAATAGCAGAGATCAAATGAATTGACGGAGGCAGTAACCCTGCAAACGCTATAACAAAATCAAAGCCTTGCTAGGCGTTAAAGGACCTAATTAATATAAATACAATCAAGCTACAGGTCACCGAGTGGGTAGAGAGAGAAGACGTTAAGGCAGGAATAAAGAGTGCAAAGATATTAAGCCAGCAGCTAAGGCGCTAGTACTAAGCGAGCCAATAGCAATTTTCCATGCCGGGCATAGAAAATCGTAATTGGTCACTTTAACCACCTGGCAGAATTCGGCAGAATCTAAGTGGAATATAGCAGAATTTAGCAGAACTTAATGGAATTTGGTGGACTATAGTGGAATTTAGCAGAACTTAATGGAATCTGGCAGAACTTAACGGAATTTAGCAGTAACGCGCTTAAGCACTATTACAAAACTAAATGCCCCTAGTGTCTGAACAAGGTTTCGCAATGCAGTTGTACGCGATCATGTGAGCTAAGCGAGCTTAGGAAATCCACCAAATTCTACCTATAGAATAGGAGAATTAATAAGCATCAATCAAAATCAGTTACCACCTATACTATTGCAATAGCATTACGTATCACCGGAAGTGATACCAACAATAACGTTTCCATACGGCATAATGTTTAAATCCCCTACTACCGAGCTGAACGGTATAACGAGGTTTTACTGTATTTAGGCCTAATACTATAGTAGGTAATAGGAAAGGGGGGTACACAATAGGGGGTAGCAACCGGAACAGGGCCGTAGGACAACCTAAATATAGCAATAACTATATAATTATAATCAGCCATATGATGGCGATTGCTATATAATCACAAGAGGCGATTGCGATTTAATTGCGTAGTTATATTAATTACCTATATTTAGGGTCAGGATCTAATTTTTAGTATAGTAGACAGCTCTATAGGACTTACCTAGATCTTCCTACATTTACCCCAAATTAATAATAGCCTTTTAGTGTTTAGGATGGCTCTTAATTGTGCTAATCTTCCTTATCCAACACCTGGCTACTGCCTATATTATTATTGCCTGTATTACCAACTCCTCCCTTAATATTTAACACCTTAGCTACTACCTCTGCCGATACGAAACTACTAGATTTAATGACTTTGCGTACCTAGCTTTTTAAGCACTTTGTCTATTTAACTACTATGGCTCTAAGCCTACATTATAACCATAATATTGTTCGCCGTGCACCTAAAAAGACTTATTCTGCTTTAGCCGACATTGCTAGTATAAAGAGGATATTAATGGCCATTTAAAAGAGCTTTAGGTAGAGCTTTTACTAAGAGGGTTTAAGCCACCAAGTAAAAAAGGAGCCGGTAATTAATTATAGAGGATTTGCCTATAAGAAGATAAGTTAAGTAGCGTTATAAATATTAAAGGCAGATTGTACAGTAATAAATTGTTTAAATTTATTATTGTTAGATAGGCTCTTAAGCTCCCTTATATATTACTACCTCTTATATATATTCTTAATTAGATCTAGATCTACTTACCTAGTTAGCTTACCATTAATTAGCTTAAACTTATATTCCTTTTGCCATAGCTTTTACGCAGCCTTAATTGCTTGCTTAATTATACTAAGGTAACACTTATTAATTGTCTTCTAGCTTTTATTAGGATAGGCCTATTAAGGTGTTGGATTAAATAGTAAGGCTGCCGTATATGTAACAGTTTACTAGCACTACGCTGAGACACAAGATCGTCGCCTGAAAGGCTCTAAGACATAATCGACGCTACCCTCGTATGTCTCGGATACGGTCAAATATTGAGTCATAGACTACGGAGTTCCGGGTCTACTTTCATGTATTTAGTTCACTTGATTTCCATAGATTTACAATTAAAGTCGCTCATTCAATTCTCCCACACTGCACTGTTACAGTATAGACTGGTGTTTTATTAGTTAAGGTATAGTACTTATTAAAAGTAAACCATATTATTAAAAGAGACGCCAAGAGGTAAGCGTTAGAGATATACTCTTACTATATCTCTTTTACGTATTTAATAAGGAAATCTATACTCTAAAGAACCTTATTTAAAGTTATTAAATCGCCTTCCAAGGCCTTTATTATATCTTTAAACGGTAGCAGAATTATAATTGTCTTATAGACTATATCCTATTTATTATAACTAAGAGTATTAGCGCTTATCTCTTTATAATGTAAATCTAGGAAGACTTAAATTATAGTCTTAAGCTCTATTGCTAACTCTAGTATAAGAAGCTATAAGTTCCACCTTATATTATTATCGCGCTTTAGCATCTTCTTAGCTAGCTTTAGAAAGGCTTAATATCACTCTATTAAACGCCTTAACTATATAGTAATATTATATATCTTGCCCAGGGCTCCAATCTCTTACCACTTCTCTTAGGTAGCTTTGTCTTGGTTATACTCTCCTTTAGAGTAAATATTTAAGTATTACTCCTCCCGCTGGAGTTTCTCTACTGCCTAAATTATAACTTTAATAGCTTCTTTATCTTTATAAAAAAGGAAGGCCTATATTATAAGGTTAATAACATAGCTAATACAGCAAATTTAGTGCTGTATAGCATTCTAAAAAGGGAAGTGCTTTTGCAGAATTTAATAAAGCTTATTATTACTACTATAGTTATTATCTAAATTAGGCGTATTTAGTATAGAACTTAATAGTAGTAGAGGCAGGAAATAAAGCCTACTAGTAAGGTAACTGTTGGTAACACAAGGTGATATTATATAGTTACAGTTTATAGCTAGTATGATGTTGTTGTTCTTTTTGTTGATAATAAAGTAAGGAAGGGTGAAGAGCTTAAGGCTTCTCACCACGCTAGTGCCGCGGCGACACGTGACAACCACGTAGCTATACATAATATTATCCCGACACTGGCAACTCTTTTTTTATGGTTGCTATCTATATATAAATACTGCTTAACTAGCGTAATAAATATCAATCCTCCTTACTTACTATTACTATTATAATATAAGTCTTGCTATCCCAAAATTTGCTAAAGAAATGGTAGTTAACTAAGTAGTAAACTAGGAAATCCTGGGTAGATTAACCAGGGAACTGTATTGTTAAAATAGGGTTATGGAGCTAGCGGAGCGTAAGTTAAATATAGCCTAAGAATTATATAACCTAGTTCTAATATAGTCCTGATATAGTCCTAATACTGGCAACTCTTCTTTTGTGGGTTGCCTACGTGACTGTGCCGTTTTAATCACTTCCCTTGTTAATATCCGGCTCTATTCTAGAATCTACCTCCACTGGATCCTCTATAAGAGCCTCCTCTATAGTAGCCGGAGCCTCCGTAATAGCCTTATCCATATCCACTTTATCTATAGGAGGGATTGGTGCAGTACTAGCCGTTGTTATAATCGTTATTATAACCGTTGTATTTACCGTAATTAAGCTCCTGCTAAGGGTAGTTATTAAAGTAGAATTGCTGTGCCTTATGAGAGCGAATAGCAGTGCCAATTATAGATCTTAAGTTATATAATCTTCCAGTAATCTTGTTGTAATAGAAGCTACTAGTATAATCTTTAAGCATGACTGAAAATATACTGTGATGTTAAACCTCTGGCAATCTAATCTTATTGCAACAGTTATAGGAAACCTGTAATTTGATATTAAGAATGTTATACAATTCTCTACTAAACTTTTTCTCCTAATCTTGCTATGGTAGAGTTTAAAGGTTATTAAATCGCGAAGTAAGGGGATCTTGTACTTGCTTAAGTTAAGGGGTAGTAGTTAAGGTTACGGGTTGAATTGGTGGATACTGGGGAACTAAAGATAGAGGTTGTTGCGGAGGTTGTTATAGAGATTGCTACGGAGATTGCTGCGGAGGTTCTTGCGGAAGTTCTTATAGAAGTTCTTACAGAGGTTGCTGCGTCTCTGGTAATATAGGCTTACTAGTTGGCTGGAATAGAGGATTAGCGTTTTAGGGGTTTTATTCCAAATTAAAGTTGCCTTCTAAAGAATATGGGTTGGTTTTAGGTTTTTATAGTTAACGTATAATCTTAGCTTCCGTCTATACTGGTTTTTCTATACTAATAATAACGGCCTAAATATTACTGGTAATTGGATTATTGTTCTTAGCAACGTATACTCTATTCCTATAGAGGAAGTCTTGGAAATTCTAAATAATATTAACATTTCTAAGTGCCTAGGTGTTAGTAGTCTATCCCACGAAATCCTCCCTAAAATATTCCCATAGTTGTATATCGGCGTAGTGTCTACTTCGGTAGAATAGAATATGGTGTAGGAGAAAGCCGTTAACTTATTTTATAGTACAAGTTGTTATATTAAAAAAGGGAAATTTGTCCCAATCTTTATTAATAAGTTTCGCGTATATATCTACCCCTAGTGGCAAGGAGTCTCTCCAGTTGTTTAGGGTGGTTGTAGCCATATTTTTGGCTTATAGTTATATTGTTAGGTTATAAGGTTGCAAGAAGGGAAGTATTGTTTATCGCTTAATCGCGTCTTCTGTTATAATCGCGATTTAATAGTATTAATAGTGTTATAGTAGAGATTATAGGAGAAAGGGAAGTGTTGTTTAGTACGCGTTTATAACGTGTATTTGCGATTATAGGGCTTAGGACTAGTTCTGGCCTTAAATCGCGAAGACTCGTAAAGCGTGTTATTCTATGTAATGGACGCAAGAATCTGTAATCTAGGAAAGGCTTAGGACCAGTTCTAGCCTTTAAATCCTTAGATTTATGGAAGAGTTCTAACCTTAAAAAATAGCTTCCTCTAGCACGAGTAGCACTGGTACAGTGGCTTGTTTCTTCTTGGTGGAATACCTAGCTGTTCTATGGTATAACAGTAAAGTTAACTACTAATTAGTGTTGGTAACATAAGGTGATATCACGTAGTTACAGTTTATAGCTAGTATGATGTTGTTGTTCTTTTTGTTGATGATAAAGTGAGGAAGGGTAAAGAGCTTAAGGCTCCTCACCACGCTAGTGCCGCGGCGACACGTGACGACCACGTAGCCACACATAATATTGTCCTGATAGTTACTAATCTGGCTCTTAGGAATCTTATACTCTTTAATTACCTTTATTATTACCTCTGCCTACTGTTTACCTCTATACACCTCTTTATACTCTCTTAACGCAATTACGGCCTTTAATAGCTAGCTTAATTTATATATAAAATAAGCAGTAACCACTTAGTAAGCTATCTTATTTAGGGCCGTCCAACAGTTAATAATAAAGTAGATCTTTAACTTAGCTCTCTAGAGCCTTAACTTTATTTAATCCTTTTGGATTATAAACATCTTACTAATTAGAATGGGCACGCTCCTGCGAGATTTATATAAGGGCCCGCCCTCTTCCATTAATATATAGTTATAGATTTATAAGAAGGCTTAAGACTCTAGCCACTTAACAATTATATAAGGAAGATTACGAGTAATGATTAAGTAGATAAGGGAGTTAAGAAAGGTCTTCTCGTTTACTAACTCTTATAGGACTTTTATAGTCCTTAGATCTTACCTAGTTGCTTATTTCTTAGCTTGTTAATTAAACAATACAGCAAGTGTAGCCTTAATATTTATATCAACCTCGGATCGCTTTAGTATAGTAAGGATTCTATGCGTGTTCTTAAGGTATTAACAGAAAGCAGTTACATTTAAGGAAGATTTTGTGACACTATAATTAGAACACCACTTACAGTAGAAGAGCTCTTGTTTTGATTTGCCTCTTGCTAGTAAGCCTACTAGAGCCTTATTAAGGGCGAACAACTAAAGAGCCTTATCCTCACGGGCGCGCTGTTGCTTTAGTGGTAGCTTACTAATCCGGTAATTAGGATCCTCGCAAGCGGCTGTAACATTATCAAACTTACGCGAATCGTGATCGCTAAGTGTTAAGGTAGTAGTGGCTTGTTCCTCTTTATGGGCTTTCTTTTAGGTAGTAGGTGGTATAGAGGAGTTAGCTAAGGGAGGCATAGCTTAAAGCGTAGGTAGTAAAGGTAAGGCAGATTAATAGTAGATAAGGTAAGGGAGCTCTACATGGTACCTATAGCGCGTTATATACACCTAACCTTCTACAGGCCCACACAGACGTATATTATGTATTTTAATTGGTTTAGAGCTACACACGGATATATAGATTATTACTGGCAATACAGTAAGATCTAGTACTTAACACCACAGCGCTCTCACCACTACTACCTGTTCTTACCGTGGGTGATTATATTGTTGTATTTACGTAACATGTTGAACTGGATCGTATTTCCTTACTACTATCTTAATACTGGCTTTAAGTCTAGAACCCTATGTCTTAATACTCCGCTCCTTACCTTATATGTCTTATTAAATGTCTTATCGAATGTCTAAATACTTGTTTCTATTACCGAATGACGACGTAGTTGTCATTCTATTTGCAACCTATTTGTTACATATCTAGTGTATATATAGAGGCTCTAGAAGCCCTCTTTAATAGACAGAGTTCTTATACCTAGTTGTCCGTTTAATAGTTATAAGCCTGGTCCGTCTATTAAATTATCTTTAATTCCAAAGCCTTTATTCCAATCAATTATTATCTTAATTATAGATAACCACGACAATAAATTCTTAATAAGAAACTAAACCCGTTATTATATTATCTGTTATCCTTGCAAGCCTAAATAATTGAGACGAATGGATTAAGGTTATTAAGTTAAAAGTAAATAATAATTGTCTCTGGGAGTATATTAACCTATTAACACCTAAGACTAAACTACCAAAGCTTAAAGAACCTATTTAAGCCTTATCTAAGGATGCCAATAGCTAGGGGAAGACAAAGCTCGTAGAGCTAGATAAGGAGGAGAAGGAGGAGCTTTGTACGCTTAAAGCCGACTATAGGGATGATATAAAGCTATACAGAAAACAGCTATTAGCTCTTAATATATTGCGCAGCTATATCTAAAGCTTAATTTTATATACCTACCTTATCTACACGTTTAAATGTGTTACTACCTATAACGTTCTAGTGTTACTAAAGCAGAGAATTGCTCTAACTAACAACACCTAAAAGCTTTAAGTAGCTACCCAGTATATAAAGCTTAAGAAAGTGCCTTAGAACTAGAACTTTAAGGTCTAATTAGAGGAGTGGGAGAAGGTATATACTAAGTATAAGGAGCTAGGTTTACCTAAAATAAATGGTAACTGTTTAGTAAGAGACTTTATATATATAGTTAATTTAATTACACCAAGCTGGTCTAAATATTAGAAGAACTAGCTTAAAAGGATAGAGTGGAAGAAGGAGAAGCTTTCTGGCTTCTTTAAACTAGTTAAAATCTATAGAAATTACTGTTGTATGGAGCTCGCCTAAAAGGGCAAACCCCTATAAGGATCCTTCACAGCCACCTTTAAGGACAAGTTAAGTAAGTTACCAAATTTAAAGCCTAAGTTAAAGTCTAAATTGTTAGCAGATAAGTAAAAGAAGGAAAGGTAACCGCCGCTAAAGTGCCTATGCGGAAAGTATCACTACTTTAATAAGTACTGGTACATTCTAGAGTCGATTCCTTGCCTATTATAGTTTAAACTAAGTAATAAAATTTAGAAGAAGGTGGATAAAAAGATTGCTAATATAACGCCTAAAATTAAGGCTTATATTAAGTAAATTAAAAAGGATGATTAAGCTAATAAGAAGCTAAAGAATGGCAACTAGTAGAGCTCTTAAGAGCCCAATAGAGGCTTTGCAGTTTATTAAGTAGGAGCTTATAACACAGCTTCTAGTTATAAGCTTTATAATAGTGTTATTCTTAACTTAGGAACTAACCTATACGTTATTAACAATTGAGCTAGATTTGTTAGCAATATTAAGCCTACCTCAGACTATATCTATATAGGCTTGCATATTAAAGAAATCAAAGGCTATAGCATAGCTATAGTTATAATTAACCACCTAAAGGGGAAGAGGCAGATATAGCTTTTAGGAGTAGCCTTTATACTAGGCTTCTATACTAACCTAGTATGTCTCCAAAAGCTTAATAATAAGGGCGTTTATTAGAACAATAAAAAGAACACTCTTTACTATGGCGACAATGTAATATACGCCCACTGTGGCTACTACTATAGTTAGAAAACCATTAAATATAATAAGCCAAAGAAAGACTTACCGGAGGCTTCCTTTGCGACTTAATTAAAACCAGTAAAGCATTTATTAAAGCCTCTGCTAAATTAGGCAGAAGGTTATATATAGCACTAGCAATTAGGCTATATAGGAAAAGAAGCAATTATATAACTACTTAAGTTAGTAACAGGCGTGATACTAAAAGGCCTAATAATAGTAGAATGTAAAGTGTGTAGAGTAAGTAAAGCTCATAAGGTGATATCTAGAAGAACACCAACTTAGTTAACAGTTCCTTTCTATAAAATCTACCTTAATTTAATACCCGGAATAGTTATATTTAATAGCAATAAGTACGCGGTATACTTCCTTAACAACGTAATATAAATAAATAAGGTAGATATAATGGTTAAGAAGTCGTCCCTTACCCAAAGAGTTATTATATATTGCAATATTATTAAATAACAATACGGCTTTAAGGTAGCCATAATCCATATAAATAAAGAGATGTCTCTTAGAGATAAATTTAAGGATTAGATAGCTAAATAAGGGATTACTCTTAAAAGATTAGCACCTAATACTTAATTACAGAATGGTCCAGTGGAATAATCTAGGGGGGTAATTATATAGAAGGCTTGGTGCATAAGGATTAAGGCCTATCTACTAGAAGAGCTAATGCTAGAAGCCTATAAAGTAGCTACCTATCTACTTAATTAGACGCCTAGTAGAAGACTTAGGTAGAAAACACCTTTTAAGAAAATCTAGTTAGTAATGGGTATAACACTACTAAAACCTAATATAGGACACCTATAAGTCTATAGCTGTAGGGCCTATCCTCTTAAATATAATATTCTATGCCTAAATAAGCTCACGCTAAGAGCCCATATAGGATATCTGGTAGGGTATAATTTAATAAATATCTTCCAAATCTATATTCTAAGTTAGAAGAAGGTTATTAGAATAAGAGATATAAAGTTTAATAAGTAGTTGCTCTATAATAACTCACAGCTAGATCTTACAAATGTACTCTAAGTAAGGACTAACTAAATATTAGAAATTATTAATATTTGTTAAATAGAGAATCTCTAAGACAAATTGGAATTGTTATTTAATAAAAGCAATAAAAGCAATAAGACTCTAGATAAGATTTAAGTTAATACTAAAGGAAGACAACAGGTGGATTCTAGTGGAAATTAAGAGGAGCCTAATACTAAAAGTAGTAAGTAATAAGATTTAAGCTCCAAAGATAACTTAGCTCTAGGGCTTCCTACCCTAGATAAGACGCTAGAACCTAACTTACTGGAGCCTCTACTACTGTCCTTAAAGACATTAGTAAAGAAGTAGTATTATGTTATAGTTCTAACTAATAAAGCTAAGCTAAAAAAGAAGATTAATGGTAATATAGGGGAGCAAAACATAGTTAAAGGAAAGAGACTTAAAGGTTAATTAAAAACCTACATAGGTTTCTTGCTGATATTACTAATAACTAAAGCCTTTAAGCTTAAATATTAGCCTTTAATATTAGGCTTACCTTTTATAAAAAGCTGCACCGTAATTAGCTCCTACCGCCGCCTAGGAATTAGAAGGAGCTTTAAAGATATTAATATAAGGAAGAGTTTATATATGCTGCCAAAAAGGAATATATAGACCTTTAAAATTAAGGAACGTTTTAAGTCGTTAATAAGATAATCCATATTAAAACCATGCCTGTTATCTGGGTATTTACCTATAAGACTAATAATAATAGATATCTAATAAGGTTTAAGGCTTGTTTTTGCGCAAGAGGTAACTTATAAAAGTTAGTTTATAAGGATATATATACCGCAACTCTGGCAGCAAAATTGTTTAGAGCCTTAATGGCGATTATTACAGTATTTAATCTAGACTACTGGCAGGGTAACGCCGTTAATATATTTACAAATAGCAAGATTAACAAGGTTGTATATATTAAGTGTCTAGATGGATTTTTAATTAAGGGTAAGTGCCTACTACTTTAATAAGCGCTCTATAGATTACAACGATTACCTCTACTATAGTATAGTGACTTAACTATAACACTAAAAAAGGAAGGCTTAAAGCTTGTAGTAGAGGAGCCTTGCCTATATTATAACAATTGGCTAATAGTCTTCTTCTATGTTAATGATATTATAGCTGCCTATAGGAAAAAGGACCTACTTAAGCTTAAAACGTTTAAGGAGCACCTTATAAAAAGGTATAAAATAAAGGACCTAGGTAACCTTACCTAGTTCCTAAGGATTTAAATTATTCGCAACCAAGAGAATAGGAAGATTTGGCTTAGCTAGGACTCCTATATTAACAAAATCGCGATAAGCTTTAAAGTTAAAGATTATTATAAAATATATATACTAATGGGAATTAAGGAGCTTAACCTAAATCTAGAATAAGCCTCTAAGTAGGACATTTATGTATATTAGAAGAAGGTTGGATTAATGCTCTATATAGCAAATATTACTATTGGTTACATAGGGTGACTCACCAATAACGACTACTCGAGTAGGTTACAGTGATATTGGTTAAAAGCTTCTTATGTTTGGAATGAGGAAGGGCAAGGAGCTTAAAACTCCTCGCCACACTAGTGCCGCGGCGTCACGTAACAACCGCTTGCCTAATTCCCGACACTAGCAACTCTTCTTTTATAGTTACTATCTATATACAAATACTACTTAACTAGCGTAACAAATATCGATCCTCCTTACTTACTATTGCTATTGTAATATAAGTCTCGCTGTTCTAAAATTTGCCTCTTAGCACGTGGTGCTTTCTTACTTGGAGTCACGGGTGGACATCATATTAGGGCCGCTAAGGCGCTAGTTATAAGCGAGCCAATAGCAATTTTCTATGCCGGGTATAGAAAATCCTAATTAGCTGCTCTTAAATTGCTATACCTCCTACTCCCTTTTAACCCAACCTTTAACTTATATACATAGAGTATTTATGTTAACGAACGTCTCTAGTGCCTTATTTGGGTTTGCCTTCATTATTACATCTACTAGGTTGTCTTAGCCATTAATCTACCAGATCTTAAAGAGTTTTTAACACTTATAGGATTGCCAAAGTGCCATAATATTAATTATAAGACGCTTCTCCTTTGTGGTACCAAGCTTAACTAAACACTTATAGAGGGAGTATAAGTTGGTGCACACAATTATAGAAATAGCAGGGAGTTTAAACTGATCTGTAATTATCTTAAGGGTAGTTCCAATTGCAATTGCTATATTAACTCCGCTAACTATTCCATATATCTCTAACGCTAGAACGCTTTAAGTAACGCGCTTGCTCTTGGTTAAGCTCTAATAGATAAGGTTGCTATAGATTATGAAGTTATTCTCTTTAGTAGATTTATTTGCGATAATAATCTTATATTCTAGCTAAGAGCTAAAATCTTTGTTATTTATAAATAATCTATTAACAAATATAAAGAGCTTAGTAGTAGGAAGGTTAATAGGCACATAGAGTAGTCCCTAATTAAGATGATTTATTTGCTAGTAAAAACGCTTATTTAAGGCAAGAACGTTATCCTTAGTTAGTTCCTGGTGTTAGGCGGCAATAGAGAGATTAAATAAAGCCTTAGGTTAACAGATAGAAGTAATATAAGCTCCGCGAGCGCGTTACTCTATATATCCTTGCTTTAGAGAATTAACGTTAATAACGTCAATCTTCTTACCTTGGCCCTTCTGGCGCAAAGCAATGGAATCCTCATTTAGGGAGAGGATGCATCCATTAAAGAGTAATAGTGTAGTTAAATTAAGCTTTTCCTTTAGCTTTGCTATAAGATTTGCCTTTACTAGCTTATTTTCTTTAAGAGCTAAAAATTGGTCGTCTCCTAAGATAATTATATTGTTAGTTTATATGCCGACGATTCCAAATGGAGTTCCCGTAGTTATAATAAGGAAGTAGGGATTAAATATAGAAGTAGTTATTAAGAGCTTCTCTTTATAGTACTTACTATAAGTAGCCCACTAATAAGTTCCTGCCTCTGCAATTCTATATAATGGCTTAAGTATAACCATAATTGTATCTTTGGGATATTGGTAGCGAATTTGCTTTAGAAGGTATACTAGTATTAAGCGCTAAAGGCGTGTTTCTAATTGGGTATAGGCCTAAGTAATATCTTATAAATAAACCGCTATTCCATTCTTTATTAAGGAGGGAGCTAGCGCAATAATAACTCGCTAACTAGCTTGTTAAATTATAGGGGATTGCATAAAAATTACTTCCTTGCCATTATTATTATAACCTTAAATAACCAGTCTCGACTTCTTAAATAGGGTATTAGTAGCTTTGCCCTTAATCTTATTAACTATTCTTAACTTAAAGATGCGAACTCTATTAAACTTAGTAGGGTTATACTTCTTAAATTTAAAGACTCCTCTTATAATAAGACTGTCAATCTTCTACTTGTTAGATGCTTAGAAAGGAGCTCCTGGAGTTATAATACGGCCTTCCTTTTAGAGCTATTTTATGAGCTTAAAGTCAGCCTTCTCTTTAGCTATTATAAAGGCTATTAATAACTCATCTCCACTCTTAATAGCGGTAATAAATTACTCTTTAAAATTAATAAGGTGTTGGCAATTTTGTAATCCCTTTGGGCGACCTCTACCGCGTTATAGTTGCGGCATATCTGCTATAATTACATTAGGATCATAGTCGCCTTCTAAAGTACATTAATTATAGTTCTCCTCTAGGGTATCCTTTAAGGCATCCTATAAAGGCTTGGAACTGTTATTTCTATAGTAGGGCTTAACAACAGTTAAGTGGAATTAAGTAGGTCTATAGGGTATCTAAAGAGTGTAAGTCTAACTATTAATTATAATAAGTTTATATAGGCCTAACCATCCTCCCTTTTTACGCTATACGCGTACCTTAGATTGGAGTGGCAGATCAAGCGTAGTTAAGGTATTTAGGCTATTTCTTATTCCTAGTGCGTCGTTAACCTAGCGTGTAGCGTAGAGACGTCGTACCTCTTTTATTACTTTGCAAATAGCCTCCGCTCGTTGCGTAATAGATAGAGATAGTGGAGAATTATTAGTTATTTAAGGGTAGGCGCCAAAGACTAGCAATATAGGTATAAGCCTATCTGGGCCAGCGGAATCATTAACAGCCTTAACAGCTATCTATAAGATAAGCTCTTTACTAGCGCCCTCTAGTTCCGAAGAAATAATCTTATATACTTGTTATAATAGCGTATAATATCGTTCTACTTTTCCAACACTATTGTGTACTTTAATAGGGACTTCCTTAACCTTAATTTCCATTACCTTTACCTATTGCCGAAACTCTATAGATAAGAAGTTCCTTTCTATATCGTAAATAACTTAATTAGGGGGTCCTAGGTAGACATTAATCTAGTATAATTAAAGAGTATCCTATGCGTTCCTAGCTAATATATCCTTTAGGAAACATGCAGCTTAGAAGGAGGTTAAGAGGTTAACAACTTAGAGTACTAGCTTACCGCTAAGATACATAATATTAATAATGATACAGAAGTTAAAGTTATAGTTATCTTTAAGGGTGAACTTAAATCGGCCAGGGGACTTCTGGTTTATTTAGCAGTAATAGCAGTACTTTATAAGATGCTTAATCGCCTTAGCCTTAACTTTATAACCTGCTTGCTAAAGAACCCTAAGCAATCTATAAACTAATAGGTAACTAAAGCAACGGTATAGTTAATGTAACTCTAACTTAGTTAAATGGCTCTAAGCAACGCTCCTTTCTGGCTATTAAAGAAGCAACTAAGGGTGACCCTACTTGCGTATAACGGGCACCTAATTATCTCCCTAAACAAGTATATTTTTAAGGTTATTTAGCTTAACGCCTAACTTATCTATATCTTGGATGCAGAATAGAAATAGGGTGTTTATAGGAATAATATAGAAAGTAATATATCCTAATAGGGTTTGGACCTTAATTATACCAAAAGAGATCGCAATACCCTTACTAAAGCGGATTATATATTGGCCTGCCATTAATTGGTTGATCTAAACAGAGCTATTAAGCTGCTAAAGAGCTCAAACTTAAGGTTCTCCTACTATAGATACTCCTGCGGCTCCAGTATCTGGCATAATACTATAGAAGACGTTCGCTAAGTATCTATTGTTAAAGGAGAACGCGGAACTTTCCTTTAGCTTATTAAAGACATCTAACTTTATAACAGAATAAAGCGTAGATTGGTTATTAAGGACAGCAACAGTTTATGTGCCATTTACCTCACCATACTCGGTAAAGTATTAGTTGGGAGAATAGTCCTCAATTTTTATATCCATAAGGAGCTGTTTGGCCTCGTTAACCTTACCCTTAAGATCTTCTTTGCCTTTATATTAAACCAGGAAGCTTTAGAAGTAGGCTATAGTAACCTCTTAGTTTCTAACATTTTATACGCTCTGGCGAAACTTATTATATACCTTCTTTCGTTTATTAAGGGGGTGCCTAGTTAACTAGCAATTTAGCTTCTTATAAACATAGCACTTCTTCTAACAATTGCTCCGAAATAAACCTCCACAATTGCCTTATGGTCAACGTTAATTGTACCCTCTGCTATATCCCCTACCACGGCCACCATATGTTCAGTCAGTCCAGTTGTAATTATATTGGTCGGCCGGGTCAATTAGAGTAGGTTAGGGTTAGGTGTTAAATTACTATACTTCTTAAGAGCGCAGAGCGGTGCTAATAGAGGATCTTAATTAAGCACACACTCCTTTATAAGTATTTACAGGATTAAAGAGAGCAAGGTTACATTCTTTAACACCTTAGCATGCGCTAATAATTTAATCACGTAGGCTAAAGTCCTCTTAATATAATTTAGATAAACCACGCTAAATTATCTAAAGTTAATTAAAGAGCTTTTAGAGATAATCGAGTTAAGAGATATCTGGGTTTATTATAATAATCCTTAGGAAGGTAGTCTCTCTCCACTCTAATATATACTACTGCTTATTCTCCTCTGTTTCGAAGTAGCATCTTATCTTATATATTATTTGGTTGAAATTATATCCTTTTTCTGCTAAACGATTATAATAGAAGGTACTAGCGCGGCCCTTAAGCATAATAGAATAGGTGTTATAATATTAGTTAGGTTCCAGTCTAACCTTCTAGCAATAGTCATAAAAGATACGCAGCTTTAAATTAAGGATATTATATAGTTCCCCACTAAACCTCTTTTCCTGGTCCAAATAGAGCTTCGTAAGCTCTGTAAGCATTTTTAAGGTACCTCCGAGTGGTATTAGGCCATGTTAAAATTGCATTAGAGATTAAGGTAGGGATTGCTTTATAGGCTATAGTGGAGATATAGATCTTAATAGAACACAGCATAGTACCTAATCTTACTGTAATAGAGTTTAAAGGTTATTAAATCATAAAGCAAGGGGATCTTGCGCTTGCTCTTATTTAGTAGTTAAAGTTATGGGTTAAATTAGTGGATCCTAGGGAGCTAAAGACAATAGAAGTAATAGATATGGAACGTAAGAACTCATACCTGGAGTAATAGAATTTGAACGTGTTTCTATTAGTATATTATTTGGATTCCATCATAAGTTAAGCTTCTTTATAGTGCGTAGTTGGTGCTTAATCTCTTATAGAGTCCATTTATGCTCTTCTTTTACGTTAATAACTTGCTCCTAAATATTGTCTTTAATAGCGCTTCCATCTATAGGGACAAATACTCCATTCTCCCAAAGGAAGTTACGGAAGTCTTATACAATAAGCTTGTTCGCAAGAGCCTATATTTCCTTTGTCTATCCAACAAAGTCCTCCTTTATGCAATACCATAGCATAGTGTTATTGTATTCGCTGTCTGTGTAGTGTACTATATGGTATAATAAGAATCCGTTTAGGTCCTTTTGCTTGGCGTTTATAGGGTCAATGTCTTTATTCTATATCTTTGGGTAGGTTAACGCCATAATAGGTTAAAGGTAGGTAGGGTTTTTAGTTTTATAGAATCTCATAGGTTTACTGTCAAGAGGTAGGCAATTTAAGATATTATTTAACGCGTTTTGGACGTTAACTTGGGACCCTAGGTTTAGTAATACTTCTAACCTAAAGTACTTAACCAAATCTTCGTAAACGTGGTTGTTCTGCGTAATGGACGTAACTTAGTATCTTCTAGTACTTAGTAACACTTCTATTACTAGTTTTCCGCAAGTCTAAGGTAGCACAGTATTGCTGGGATCTATTCCATATAAGCGCATATAGCACCCTTACACGAGACTATCTCTTCTGTTCGAAAACCTAGCTGCTCTATAGTTAACTGTGTATTTAACCACTGATCAGTATTAGTTACATAGGGTGACTCACCAATAACGACTACTTAAGTATGTTACAGTGATGTTAGTTAAAAGCTTCTTATGTTTGGAATAAGGAAGGGCGAGGAGCTTAAGACTCCTCGCCACGCTAGTGCCGCGGCGTTACGTGACGACCGCTTGCCTAATTCCCGACAATTACCTATCTAGGTATGGCAAAAGCCGCTAGCAAGCTGTTGGAATTCTTATAAAATCCATTACTAATACACAACGGAGCTGCTATAAGGGTAATAGCTTACCTCTATTAAACAAAGACCCTTGCAATTAAGTTCTTAAAGGAGAATATAATAAACCAAATCTTTGTAAGGGTAAGCGAAGCATTATTTAGAGACAATTTAGTTAATAGGAAAAGCACAAAAGGCTACCTATTTACCTTATTTAGAGAATTAATTAACTAGTAATTAACTAAGCAAAAATTAGTAATAAAATTAAGCATAGAGGTAGAGCTCCTAGCTCTGTCATATACAGCTACCAAGTTAATTTAGTGGCAGCGATTCTTTAAAGAAGTTAGATTTAATACTAATAAAAAGTAAGTAATCTACTGCGACAATATGCAGATAATATAACTCCTTACTAAAAGCAACGCTAAGCTTAATACTAAGCTCTAACACGTTAATATCTATTACCACTAGCTCTGCCAGGAAGTTTATAAAAAAAGGATTAATATTAAATAGGCCCCTACTGTGGATATAACAGCAGATAGCTTAATAAAGGCTCTGCCTTATTAAAAGCACGAGACGTTTATTTAATAATTAAACCTCGTTAACATTAAGGATCTAATTTAATTTAATTTAGATAATATTTAGGCAAGGTAACTCTATAGGGGATTTCTTAAACTTAACACCAAATTAATATTATGACTTTTTGCAGCAGCCCAGAAGGCTCTGTGCAGCTGGGGGGGTGTATTAAACTAGATTGTATTTCCTTACTACCATCTTGATACTAGTTTTAAGTCTAGAACCATATGTCTTAATACCCCGCTCCTTACCTTATATGTCTCATCGAATGTCTTATTAAATGTCTAAATACTTGTTTCCATTACCGAATGACAACGTAGTTGTTATTCTATTTGTAACCTATTTGTTACCTATCTGGTGTATATATAGAGGCTCTAGAAGCCCTCTTTAATAGACAGAGTTCTTATACCTGGTTGTCCGTTCAACATAACATAATCACTAGGTGCGATTATGATTTGATTAGTTATGTTACTATATAATCAAACATAACCGTAACTAACTAACTGATTATTGCCATGTCTGGGACAACCTGATTCAGGTCAACTGTTGTCTTCTGAATGTGACATGGTTTTACGAGGCCATGACTGAACAGGTGGGCCTCGAACAAGCATGTAGCGTGTTAAGGAAAGTGTTAAGTTTATATAAAGGGAATTTGTGCTGAAGTATAGCAATGGCTTCTTTGAGCTGGGAGCCGTTCGGAAGGCTCGAGAAGAGAAATGGCACCCACAAAATCCGAAGGGTTGAACGAAACCATCCATTACCCAAGATCACTCAGGCAAGTGAGGGATCTTGAATTGCTTTTGCTTTTATGAACTACCAGCCATGCCAGGTGCACTTCTACTTTAATTTCACTTTAAGAATCCCGCTCCAAGCATCTTCTGCCGAGTTTGCATATTCCTTCGGAAAGGCCACACGTTCCTCCTCCGTCAAGATATCTTTGAGGATTTCGCCTGTCGGTCCATCTCGGAGCTGAGTCGCCAATACCTTTACCCCGTCTTGCCGAACTACATCGACCCGATTCCTGGCAAACCTCTGGATCGACATGTAAATGTCGTCAATCACACCTATCACTTTTTCGACATTTCCTTTGGTGAGATTCTCTTTCACCGGGTGCGACTTTTGTTTCAAGCAGCTAAGAGCTACATCGCAGAGTTTGGCAGCCGCTTGGAGAACCTCGAGGCACTGGAATACGTGTTGAAGGAAAGTTGATGGCAATACATATTTGTCACCCATTTCGGCGTCGGCTTCTGAACCGTCGGTTTCAATAAGCCGCGTCTTAAGCACTTGCTGAAGAGATGTAAGCCATCGGCATAAGTTCTCAACCCTTTGTGAAGTTGAGCCTTTAGTAGGCTTTTGGTCTTGTACGACTTCGACGGTTATGATGTTAATGAGTCGCCAGCCTGTCGATAAGAATCCCTCAAACAGTGTCAAGGAAGATTGAGGACATGCTTGGGCCTTCTCGGTAAGTCCGATTCGAATTTCAATTGACTTGATTATCGCAGCTTCACGAGCCAGGATACTACAGGTTTCATCAATAAGGGCGAAATGAGCGAACCAGTCATAACCAGGATAAGAGGCTGGTGATAGAAAGTCATCAAATGGTGGAGAACTAGAGCTCTCGAAATTTGGAATGACACTGAAATCGCGATGGTCAAAGAGGCTGTTAAGGTTGCGCTCTGCTCGCAGTCAGTGATTGACTGTAATGTGCAATATTAAAACAGCTACTGGTTTAGAGGTTCTCAGGACCAAATCGCATAGGCGCTCCAAGGGCAAAGAATACGAATTATTTTCTTATGAACTCACCAACGAAATCCAGGTCCTCCTCATTACATAGAACCCCTTTAAGTCTCGCAATCCTTCGGCGCTCTAATACCCACATATGCTTGACAAGACTCAAGGTGAGGTGGTTTTTGAGGTCACAAATCTCGGAAGCTTGATCGTAGTGGAACATCTCGAAGTCGTGGCCAAGAAAATCATTTAGTTTGTCGATAGTACGGCCAAAAGCACGTATTGCAAGGTCAAGCTCTGTGTCAGGCTGAACAGCCCTGGAGCTGCTAGGAGCTTTTGAGTCGAATGGATGAGTAACGGAAATTCTAGAGAGCAGCAGGTGTGAAATAGTTTCATGGAGAATCTCTTTCGTCTTTACTTGACTGTATTGTGCCAAAGCGATAGACCCTAAACCAAGTAAAATATGTAGGCGAATGGACAACAAGACAATTGGGCGATTCTGGTTTCCCCTATCTCCTGAAGTTAAACTCTTTAATAGCGAAGCTGCTTGTAGTAAGAAACGTTGATTTGGTTGTTTTGAAGTTTGTACGTCAACGTAATGAAGCTTGACGAGACTCATGACAGCCAGGACACCCGCATCTTGGTAGCTTTCAAGCCCAAATCGATCGCCGAGCTGGCATATAGAAAGGCATGTGCGAACAAAACTCTCAAGAACGCTCCTCTTTGGGCGCTTTGGACGGGATATGCTGAGAAGGTAATTGAACTTGAGCGCATTTATTTCCGCCTGAAGCCAGGTAGTCCAGCTCTATGTTACAGTATTAGCGGAGAATTATACTAGAAGATAGGTGGATGTTAAAGTGCCGATATATTGACAAGGAAGTGAGCCGGGAGTAATACCTGCTTTTCATCCGCTTTAGGGCTCGCCGAACGAGCTGCATCAGATGCATAGCTCTGAAAAATCTTGCGTTGCTTGGGTTCTAGCAGTTCGACGAAACGGCGGAGGTCATTAAAGCAGCAGTTGAATGTATAGAAGCAATCCCAATATCGCTTGCAGATCTGAAGCAGTGGAATGCCTTGTGGGTAATTTGCTGCAAAGGTCATCCATGCCAGAAAAGCTTCTCTTGGTGGGGGAGAGCTTTTGTTGAGAAATAGGGAGAATATGTTATCGGCTATAAACTTTATTCTGAGTGAAATTAGCAATGAAAAGCAAGAACACGGCGGTTTAAAAGGGCAGCGCGTAGTGAGCCTGTATGTGGATAGGATTGAGTACTTACTTCGCTTCAGGTAGATGCGATGTAGCATTCATCAAGCACTTCCACACTGCCCAGTCAGTTGCCGCTTGGGTGGTACCCTTAGAGGGCCCTTCGCTGTCTTTCTCTAGAGTATTGGCCATGAATTGTGGGAGGAGACCTAGACAGAAGTCCCACAGCGATGTCCACATTTGTTCTTCTTCCATTGTGTCAAGCAAAATCTTGGTAAACTCTAGTGAATTTTTGTCCATGATGGATCGGACCTGATCATCAGGGCTGGTGAGAAGTTCAATAAGTTCCTTCCCACGGCCCTGCTTGCGGTAAACCTCGGACACCAAGCGTAATTCTCTGGCAGTGGATACTCTATCAGGCGATCCCTTGATGATGTTAGCGTGGATGGAGGGAGCTCGATTTCGGTTCCTTCTAATCTCACCGACTCAACAGAACCATTCTGGAGGGCATTTGATAAGAATCTGTACGCTAGATTGCTAGCAAGATTCGAGGCACTCTTTTGGCCCAGGGTTCCATGTTTCTGGGCTGAGAGCTGTGTTGCTATGATGTACGAAAAGAAGTACTTGGACTTGTCTGGAAACTCCTTTCGGAGGTTTAATAGAGCCTGTGAAAGAGTGAGTATTCGCCCTTGCAAGAAAAAGAACGAGTGAAATGCGAGAATCCAAATTCGTGCAATACTCGGGTATCCAGATTCTTTTACTTTTGCGCTGAATTTTTACACCCGAGTTATTCGGAATCTACTCGGGGCGCACCGAAGCATTTTTTATGATTAGGAATAAAGATAATGCCTTACCCATTGAGCGTCTTCCCAACAGTCTAGCCTTGCGGCAAGTTCAAACATAGTATGAAAGATATGTCCTTTCTCCGATTTTCTTTTCACGGCTTTGGCCGCGTTCTGCCATAGCGCTTGAAGATCTTTGCCAGCAGAATTAAAAGATTCTCCATGGAAGCCTTTAGCATCGCATGTAGAATAGTATATGTTCCAAAGCAAACGAGGATCAGTAATGGGAGGTGTGCGGTTACACAAATTGTGACATATGGTGGAAGCCTCATTACGGTCGGTTTTTCCGAGCAGCTCAAATTTCCACGCCTTCGAAGATCTCCATCAGTAAATAAAACTATAGAAGTGAGGTATCGACCTACGAGTAAGTAAGGGTCCTTGGGTTGTTTCTGCAGCCTTTTATTGCACTCTTTGACAGCAAGTTTTGGCTTTGTAAATTTCTTCCGCTGTTGCTCGAGCTTATCCATGTTAAACGCCATGATGGATAGTAGCGTCTTAGAACTAGAAAATGACGGTACCTATAGAAATAGTAAATCACGCCTCAATAAAGATGGGTTTGGCTGATATTGCATGATTCTCTGTTTTCGAAACACATTTGTGTCGAGGTTGAACTCGGGCGCTCGGCTGCACTTTCCCTGGATGGTTGGGGCGCATGCTTCACTGACATTTCTGACATGAGGCCAGTAGGTTTCAAGAAAAACATTGATTGAATCTAGTCCTCGTATATTTTCTTTTGAGAATACTCTGCAAACATTATTGCCACGGCATTTTAAATATTGTTTCATAGCGATCACTGCTCGAGCTTACATTAGAGCTTTTATGGTTTGAGATTACCATTCAGTTTTGGAAGAGAATATTCGAAGTGCAAGACCTGAAAAAGTCTCCCTTCTAAGGTGGCCTTTGAGACCTTATTTTTAGGGTTGCTTTCGTATATTATGGAGAGGGCGCGATTTCTAATGTCTGATAATCTCTTAAAACCCGAGTGTTCAAGCAAATTGTTCATAGACCCTCGATGCAACATGTAATTAGAGTGGGCATTCGGTTAGCAATTGTTGAGCTAGACTAGGGCCCTAGAACTGCGCTGGGGAATTGTGTCGCCTTCTGACTTCGCTAATGTGCAGTTTCCGGTTGCAGATAATATACAAAGTGAAACCTAGCTAGAGACAGTGCCCTAAGCGTCTATGTTACAACCCAGCAAAGCCCTCCCGGCCATCTGGCGGAAGAATGTACAGAGAGTGCCTTCTATGGCTTAAGACTACAGAATTTGGATCAAGATCATCCACCATGACCGGTATTACCAGAGTGGAATTCCTTTCTTTCTTTTCTCTTCTTTCCGCTCCGTTGTCTGTCAAGGGTATAATATATCAGCTAATCGGTGCGGGGCAATGGTTCAGAGAAGAGGCAATCTAGCTCGAAACGACGGGACGCACCCATTGCTTTTTGCAGTCTCGATAGGCTCTAGAAATGCGACGGATTAGCACATAGGTATGATGAATCTCCAAATCTAAGCAATGTTTGGGCAATCCTAGTTTCACCAGGATGGTAATTTGGCTCTCGCACCAGTGCGAATGAACGGGTTAGAAGGCCTCTTACTGGAAAAAGTCGGAGCACATCTCCCTATCGCCTCCGTTGCGATGTAGACACCTTAAGCTCCGAGCGGCGGCTTCTTGACAAGGATCAAAATATTGGCTGAACTGCTTGCTAGCGGTCTTTCTATGAGTAGGAAGCTCTTGAGGCGAGACCGCAGGGAACTAACCCTTCAAACTTGGCTGCAGCGGTGTCGTTCCATGGTGTCTCAGGCTCCTCCGCTGCCATGACGAAGGGTGTCGTTGATTTGAGGCCAGGGCAAGCTGTTAGACGATAGATTATGCAGGAGTCCTGCGGTGGGCGGCCGCTCCGGAGAAACGTTTTCGGCGTCTCGTTTTACTAAGGTGTGTTATCGATAATGGATAATAGGCGATACCTACGCGACGATCGTGAAAGGGTCCGTGCGAAATATGGTGTTTCATGTTCCAACCTTGACTTCCAAATTTCCCGTGACTTCGGTCTTTTCAATTCTATCGGGGCAAGACAGGCTTGATAATAAGGCAATGCACATAAATTCCAGTGTGAGAATCGTTAGATGAGGTCGGTTCAGGTGTAGACCCTTCGACCCCGCTGGATTAATCCGTAAATGTAATCTGAGGCTGGAATTAGAAGCTCAAATACCGGGTTACGTAGTCCGCTTTGTTGCGGTTATCGCTGTCCTGTTCCCTTCGGAATTCCAATTTGGTCAGAGCCGTTCGGATAATTTCTTGCCTGAAGTACCCCAGAATACTGCATTCATGGCTTACCTGATTCGAAGCTTCTGGGACGTTGACCATCCTTGGTGTTGGGGCAGCCAATGTGCGAATGAGATCTAGACGTGGAAGCGGGTTCTGGTCCCATAAGCATAGAAGTCATCATTGCGTCCCAATCGCGATGCCCGAGGAGGCCGCGGAGGCTATTACGCGGTCGGCAAACCCAAAACACAAGCAATGGCCAGGCTTGGCAATGCTCAACGAAGAAATGCAGTCAATTTGGTAGCAGAGGATCGCCGAACGGTCATCTATCGTCTATCAACATGTGGCTGCTAGTAATCGTTGCCGTTGTTAGCGAGTGCAGGAAGATCGGTTCTAGGGGCTTTGCGCTTCCCCGTTTTCAGGCAAGAAGTCCATAGATTCCCGGATGTTCTAAACCTTCAACCCTCCACCTAGATAACTTCATGTCATGGCAAACTCTAGTCCTCCACACCTTTTGTCGTCGCCTCCACTTTTGATGTACGTGTCTTTATCGTGGCCTTCTAGAGCCACTGCTCCTGTACTGATTTGGCCATGACCGCACAATTTCTTCACCCGACATGGAGGCGAGACTGATCACGGAGACAGGATGCGAATATAGTCACATCAACTCCACATTGGCGGGGATCACCTCTCGTGCGCTTCGATAGTTTTGTAAAAACAGACGAGAGCAATCCCTGGCTGCTGGTAGTGCCGCAGGAGATCCATCTCCGATTTCCGCGAAGAGAAATAGTTTCCATTAAGAGATTCAACCTGAGGTGGCTTCCTTCTGTGATGATAGACTTTTTGCGAGGCTTCTAAGATAGCCAGCGTAAAAGATGCTGTTTCATTGAGCAGACTGGTTGATCCCAGGCCGACGACGAGGGCGCCTGGGCATTTGGTACGATAAGATAAGGCGCGTCCGACAACGGTGGAGAAAAATGAAGCCTCCTGCCTCAACGGCCTGTAGTATTGCTCCACAAGCCGGACCAATCTATCCAGCCAGTCATGTTTTAAGTCAAGGTGTGGAGGGAAGCCAACGAGGGATTGTCTTGCCAACTCCCGCGGCGGGACTAGAGCAGACTTCCGTTCCATGCGTGCAACTCAATTAGCTGTGATCCCATGCATCCCGAAGATGCCAAACTAAGAGGGAGGAAGTATAAAGAAGAGGTCATTCCCTTCCATCGAAAGTCTCCCTAACATTCTTATTATGACAGAAGTTTGATATCATCACCTCTCAGATCAAGTCGTACAATTTTGTAAAGCCTGCGAGCTTACCTCATTGTATCTGATGCTTATACTCCACACTCGGACTCATCCATATCCAAGGTGAGCCTGTGATAACATTCATCATGTCTGCCATCTTTTTCATGGTTGTTGGGGGAATGAACCTCGCAATCCCCGATTCGCATCTTGAGACCTAAGAGCAAAGCACCAATCTAGCTAAGACACCCTTGTTGTTTTCAAGTTCTAAATCCATGTTTCCATTCCTTCCGACGTCGGCTTGTCTGAGGGGACCTTCTTGTATTTGTTGTGTTCTCATGATATTTATCATTCTATATATCGCGTAAGCACTAATTTGGCTACAGCCGCAGAAAACTAAAAACCTAATGGCTGCTGTAGCCATGCAACGTCCTTCGGCTGTGCCTAGACCCAATTTCAAACCTATAATCGAACATGCTGTCTCTCACCAGGCTCCAACTACCATTGAATTCGACCCGGCGAAGCATCTTGACTTCACCTTTCCTTCAGAGATCATCACCATGAAGGATATCGGTTATGCTGATGATATCGGGGTCTCGCCGGTCGCCGTGTCTCAGTCATTCCAACTCTTTTCCCAAGATGCAGTCCAGCAGATGCGGGCTGAGATCCTCAAGCCTGAGGTTATGGAAAACTGTAGTTTCCGCAGCAATATTGCCGCTTCTCAACTCCGGGGATACTCACCAAAGTATGTACTATCACCCTGCTACTCTGATTGAGACATGAATAAAGAATATCATCGCTGATATGATTAAGACACGCACCATTCACCTACGATGCTTGGAATCACCCGGACACCCTCGCTATCATCTCGAAGGTCGCGGGCGTTGACCTCGTCCCTGAAATGAACTACGAAATTGGTCATATTAACTTTTCAGTGAAGACCGATGAGCAAACAAAACGAGAGGTTGCTGCTATTAACAAGCAAAAGCGCTTCTTTGCTGACGACGAAGGTATTGCTGGTTGTCCATGGGAAGATGATAAGCCTGTGGTTGGTTGGCATACTGATAGCTACCCATTCGTTTGTGTTCTGATGTTGAGTGACTGTACAAACATGGTGGGTGGAGAGACAGCACTTTATACTGGTAATGGTGATATCCTTAAAGTCCGCGGACCACAAATGGTAACACTTCCCCCCACTAAAGGTCAAAGAACATATCTGATGCAAAGGTCAGGGTTGCGCCGTCGTAATGCAAGGACGTTACATTACCCATCAAGCTCTTCGTGCTTTGGGCGCGAAGGAGCGTATCACCTCTGTCACATCATTCCGACCCCGTTCACCTCATGTTCCCGATGATACAGTTTTGACCTCAGTTCGCCCCATTTCGGACCTTTCCGAACTGTATTACGATTTTGGTGAGTATCGTCTGGAGATTCTAGAGGAGCGCATTCGTGTCAGACTTAAGCAGCTTCGCGAGCGACGCCGAGCAGGAAAGAAAATCGATACTGCTGCCATCAAGAAATTTTTGACAGAGCAAGAAGCTTTCTTGAAGCACACCAATCAAGAGATCGTCGAAGAGGATAAGGTCATGGTCGGTCATATTGAGGAAGTTGACTATCCAGACGAAAAGGTTGGGCATGCGAATGACAACAAGCCAACTGCAAAGCGAGCCTCAAAACGGGCCCGAGTTGAGTAGCTATCGAGCCTTGAGCTCTGTTGATAGATTTTGTGTTGTATTAACTAGACGATATGTTGAAGCTATGCGTGTGTCGCCGTCCTTTTTAAGGTCTTATATTATGACTGAATGTTGGTGATTATTTAATGAGAGTTGAATGGCAGATCATTTTTGGGCTTGCTTAAGGCTCAAGGCTGGAGATTGATGGGTTTCTCTGGGCTGATCGATCCGTTGAGCTAAAGGCGAGTTCACCACAAAAGCGTGCCATAGAAATGTGAAATGTGAAGAAGTTCTTGAAGAGAATGCGATGTCTTGATCCAAATCCACGCGATTAGATTAAAAATAGTTGAGAACAGTGCAATATCTGGCTACGGAGATCCGAGAATCAGAAATAGGTTGAAATGGTCAAGATGCCTCATGTGAATTACGATCACTTGCGGGCTAAAACGTAAGGTCTAGTAACGCATAAACAAATACCCAAACAACTTGTGGTGCTCTACTCACAGTTAATAAATACATGTAACTTAGGTACAAGCATAAATGGGGTTTAGCGATTCCGTGTCGCGCAGGCTTTGAAGCCTCTTTGCAAAAGCTGATATGTTCGTAAAGACTAAGTAGACACTGCAAGGTTCGAAGGAAGTACCGCTGCTTAACCAAACCTTACCCGGCCTGATTATTGTAATCCGGCATGCGCTCTCATGAGAGTAATATTGCTTGTGGTCGGAGGCCTGCGGGTATGCTAGTGACATGCTGACAGTCTCTAAATTAAGGCGCCTATGGGAGGAGTCGCAAATGAAGCCGTAGGCAGACTATGAAGGCGCCATACGACGACAGTCACAATCATTATTACATTATTGTCTCAGTTATGAACGAGCGGCGTTACGAGGAACATGTTGAGCAGTGATGAAAGGGTGTGATTTCCCGATCGTTTGTCGACTTTGGCGCTTACATACTCATCGCTCGTTACCAAGTCACCACTCACGTACGCAGAATTCCCAGGGCTTGCTACACATCTCTTTACCACATCACGATTGACGGCCTAACAACGTGCTTTTGAAGCTGGAGGGCATGAAGAGGAACACACACTGCATTGCACACTAATTGCGGTCGTCCTAGTTCACCTCAACACTCTTCTTCGATGAACACACGACCTCCCACTTCCCCCGCGGCCTCTGCCCGCCAGAAGAGCTCGTCTTCACCTATCGCCTCTTCGCAGCAGAGCAATAGCTCTCCGCAACAAGCGAGCATGGCGTCAGGCACAAAGAGTGCCAGGGGAACATCGGCGAGCGTATCTCGACCTTCTGGCAAGGTCGCCGAAGCGGACAAGCCAGCACGTCCGTCAAGCAAGGATAGCCTCAAATCCAAGATGCCAAAGAAGTTGGAAGAAACACTAAAACCTAACAAATCTGAGGAGGTAAGGTTCCCCTAACGTTTGATTGCGAGAGGCAGGTCTCAGTACACTAACTTCTCATGCAGCAGCTGAAAGCGTTTAAGAACGACTTTGACAGTCTTCGGGCACTTGTTACGTGCAAAATATGCGATAAACTGCTTTACGAACCCTACATCATTTCCTGCGGTCATACCTATTGCTACAGCGTTGGGAGCCCATCACTCCGTTGTCCCAACATCATACTAATTACCTCTTAGTGTCTATGTACTTGGTTCGTCAGCAACAAGGCTCGAAAGACTTGTCCAGACTGCCGAGCTGTAGTCGCTCAGGCGCCGGCTCCTGCATACGTTGTAAGTACAATTTTCTGCCCAATAAACTTATGCTGACTGCTGGGACCTGATAGATCCGAGAAATGACACTGATTTTCATAAACCGAGCCGAACTGCTTCCTGCCGGCGAGACAATAGAACAGCACACAAAATGGCAAAAGGAAGAGTCTGATATTGTACAGCAAGACAAGAACAATACAGATACGAGGACAGGCGGCCTGTTTAAAGGCTGTTTCAAGTCGCGAACTGGCGGCACCCTTCGCCCAATACGAGACGAGGAAGACGGTGTTGATAGGTGTCCAATGTGCTCTTGGGAGCTTGAGGACGGAGAATGCGCTCAGTGTGGTCTTATGTTTGACGACAACGGAACGTTGACTTGGGGTGACAGTTTCGGGGGCTTTAGCGACATGGATGAGACATCTGAGCATGACATGTCTGGAGAAGACCTCGAGGGGGAGATTGACATGGAAGATGGTTTTGACGACTACGGAGACGGTGCAATGGATGAATGGCCAGACTACCTAGATGATGGCGGGTCTTTCATGATGAGGAGATTCTTGGAGCACGGTATACCGACAACCCAGCACTTCCAGGCCCGTCGTCGTCGCATGACACATAGCGAAGCCGGAAGCAGACGTCCATCCTACAGTGCAAGCATAGTTTCTGACATGCTTACTGATGAGATGGATACAGTGGAAGAGGAAGATGAGGAAGATGTTGACGATGGGGACTCATCCATGAACGACTTCATCGACGAAGAAGGAGAGACTGAAGGAGGTTCCCAAAGTACTACATCTACACCTGGACAAACCCCTCAGCCTCAGTCAGCTCCGAGATTAAATCGAAGACCTCGTCGCATTGTAGAATCCGAAACATCCTCGAACATATCACAAGTCCCCGAAGAAGATGAAGAAGAAGGACCAATACCAAACGGCCTTCGTCGTCAGCAGTACCAAGCACGGCTCCTGAGTCGAGCTAACGGCTCGAGACGGACCGCTTCATCAACTTCGACAGAGACATCTGCTGAACATGAGCTGGATGAAGACACCCAGGCGCTGTTGCACGCAGCGGGTTGGTCTCCACTGGATCACGATGGGCCGGAAGATGGGATGGATGAAGATGATGATAGCGATGGTGGGAGGACGACCGTTGGGTGGGACGCGACTGCGATTTCCAATGACAGATCTCGAATTGGTGGTTCTCTAACGCCTACTGCAGATAGACCCAATGTCCCGATCCGGCCACCCTCTCGTGTAGGCAGTTCCCGCCCGGGTTTCCCTGACGGATCACGCGGCCTACGGCGAAGGTCTTCTGTTTTATCCACGACATCCACAGTCCATTATGAAGACGGCGAAGCAGACGATGATGACTCCGAGCCGGATCACGACGGAGATGTTACCATGGCTATGAATGCTTTGAGGGCCCGACGATCCCGTGTACAGATGCGAAATGGTGTTCTCCCCAACAGCACCCCCAGCCGCTTCGCGAACCATGGGCTTTCTCAAGGTGTTTCCATCGACCTTGATACTGACGATAACTCTGACACTTCTCAACAACCCGTACGTCGTCGTCAAACAGCTCGAGCTCGTGAGCAAGAGTATGACCCCAGAATCAGCTGGATGTTCGCGTCGCACCAAGCAGCTCTTCGGGACTCCGAGCGGTCTGGAGCCCCTTACGACCATTTGGACCAACTACGATCTACAACTCCCATTGCTAGACCGAGAACTGCGAATAGAAATCGGGCTGCTGGGCAAGCCAGCCCAGCGCCCCCATTCTCTCCATCTAACGGACTCTTTTCTTTGCCGGGGAATGTGCCTTCGAGATTGCGGACACCCACGATGGACAACTCTTCAAATCATGGTGTTTCAGTACGCGGATCGCCTTCTCAGTCGAATAGGTCCGGTGTCTCGGTTATTTCTGCGATGCCGGAAGGGACTGGCAGAAATAATGGAGGAGCTCTCGAGCGTTCAACATCCGTTGGATCAATCAGTGGCAACTCAGCCGTTACTACACCTACCACTGCGGCTCGATCTAATTCACAGCCAACTGTCAACTCCATTTCTCAAGCTACCACTACAGCAGCTGTAGACATGATCGACCGTCCACCAAGCAGAGTGAGCTCTCGTCCACCTTCGGCTGCAGGAAGACGGAACTCGGCTGGGTTTGTCAATGGCTTTCCAGGACTTTCAGCTCCCGTTGGCCTTAACTTTGGAGCACGTGTATTCCAAGTCCAAGCGAGAAATCCCTGGGCGCCCTATGTTCACCCACAAAACGTCGTCAGGACTCGCACATCAAGGCCTACTTTGAGAGACCAATCCTCAGTTGCCACACTGAGAGCAAGCAACTCTCGGCAACATCTTCGGAACCAGCCCTCCCAAGTTAGTATACGGGATAGCGTCAATTCGCCACAGACAATAAGGCCACAGGCATCCCGAATAGGCCTTCGTCATCATCCATCGCAACGCCGTTTGAACAGTCAGGTATCAACTCGGACCCTGCGTGCTAGTGAACATGCCCAACCTCCGCAATCCCCAGTGAACATTCCCAGCGTTGCAACAGCTTCTGCTGTCCGTCCCCGCTTCTCAGAAGACGAGCGACTTCGTCTAGCTCGCGAGCTTATCAGTAACAGAGCGCGGGAGTTGGGCACGAACCAGCCAAGTACGGCACAACCAGGTGCAAACCAGCCCCGAACAAACCCTTTTACGGCTGGAGCAAGACGTCCAAGTATCCCTAATCGCGATAGTCCTTCCGCTCCGACCGACGTACCGGCCACGAATACGACAGGAATGAATAGTCCATCTCACACCAGAACTGGATCGAACGAATCATTGCCTAGCTCAGTCGCGCATTCTCCAACTGCTTCAAATGCTTCCTCTCAGCATCCACCCAACCTCAGCCGGCGGCGAAGTAACCGTAATATTGCAACATCCCCTGGAGTTTTCTCACCAACCCAAGCTTCCTTCTCACCCACTCAGACTACTTTCGCCAATAGCTATGTGCGATCGAGAAGCGGGCCATTGCCTGGGAGCCCAGCATATGAATCACCAATCAATACAAACCCACGGGGTATGAGCCCTATGGTTGCTGCGGGCGACCGCGCACGTTACTAAATTTTCATTTGTGTGCTTTTGAACGAGTCTGTTACACAGGATTTCTTTGCAAACATCCACGTTCTCTCTTGCTTCACTTTAAGTTGGATATCATGGGAGGTCTCCATGATAGCTTTTGACGGATTATGAGCTAACGATCGTTTTGCATGATGGGAAATAGGCATACTTCTGCATCGTCTTGGCGTTTTCTTTTCCGGGGCGTTCAGCATCTTCTACTAGGTTGGCGTGTTCTGGTAGCTAGCATAGCCTCAGCGTTCAAGCGTAAGGCGCAATGGATTTGTTTTTCGGCGGAATCTGTCAAGTTCCGATTTTTTGCAACCTGCAGTGATTTCTATGATCGAACCAGTATTTTGAGAGATTCTCCAAACCGGCATGGCTGAAATTCTGGTGCTCATTACGCAGGTTCATTCTGTCAAAGAGATGATTGTTTTGCGGTTGATAGCATCAATACCAAATATAGAGAGATGGTCCGCCGTATGGGGGCATGGCTGATACAAGAGAAGAGCTTCCCAACTCAAATCATTTCCAAATCCTCACATATTCAGCGGCAAACTGGTTCTTCGTCGAATATTGAAGTCTCTAACTCGTGTGCTGAATATGATGATGAATGCCTAGGAACAGTGCTGACGGTGAACAAATGACCTCGGTTGAATAATATTTAGAGCCTAAAAGACATCGACACCAATACTCTCCGCCTCCATCCTACGCAAAACCCATCCAGAATCGATCTTCATGGCGAAGCCAAGAGTGACGCTTTTCGTTGATATAATCAGCCCTTTCGCCTACCTAGGATTCTATGCTCTTCAGGTGGGTAGACAGTCATCCTTAACTGATCAACATGATTCACTCGCGGCCATCATCACATATGCTTTACATGCTCAACGATTAGTATTTAATGCTTTTTGATGGCTCATGCGGACGGTTAATATTGTTTTCCTTGCTACTGTTGTTATTAGTCGTCCAGGGAACTTAGCCCACGCCACTCACTACCTGCCCCCTGTTTCGATACGTGTATCGCGTTCTAAGCCAGATGTCTTAATGCACCCCAAAACGCTCTATTCTACCATCGAGAAGAGTGGACCCTTTACACTAAAGATATGTAGAATTTCCCTATCTTTAAACAATGCGAGGTGACATTCGTACCTATCTTGCTTGGCGGCCTAATGAAGGCTTGCGGCAACACACCTCCGCTTGAGATTAAGAGTGAGTTGAACTAATTCTTATCTATAATCGTGCACAGCTTCTCTATTTCCATGTGCCTGTTCTTTCTTGTGCTACTACATTTTCAAAAATATGACCTCGATATTACTGTTTTTCACCAGGACTATTGCTTTATTGATTCTCGGTCTATGTAGCAAGCTTTGCAATCGAGTACCAGCAACATCCCTACTATCCAGCTCAATCATTCTCTGTATATTTACGCCATGTCGCTCCACATCCACAAATTGCCCATCCCCGTGTCTGATTGAGCCGCTCCACCCCGCAGGATTGCTAACTCGGCTCTCCAGACAAGGACAAATGGATCAACGTCGAGCGCGTCCGCTGGAGCGGGCTCTTCAACATTCCCGTATCGGCGCAAGCGCCCGAGGGACTCCCAATCAACACGCTACCAGTCCGTCTTCCTTCCCTCAGACCCATTCATCAGCACAATTTTACCCCCCCCCCCCCCCCTCCCCCCAACCCCCACTAACCTACCTCCCTCCCCTGACCAGATTCAACGCGCCCTAACATCCCTCAACCTCTCGCACCCTCACCTGCTCCCGCAAGCTCTCAGCGCTTTTTATCACGCCTTCTGGGTGTCGTTTACCGCGCCTCAGAAGCCTGAAAATACTCTCTCCATCCTCGCGTCCGTGGTAGGAGACACGGAAGCGAAGACGGTGCTTGAGAGAAGCACGAGCGCGGAAGTCAAGAAGCTACTAGCGGAGAAGACCAACGAGGCTATGGATGCAGGCGCGTTTGGGTTGCCGTGGTTTGTCGGTGAGTTTGCGTTCTCGTTTCTGCTGTTGCGTGCTCCGATGGATCGGGTCCTCAGGAAGAGGACAGTGCTGACATGTGCTGTGGTTGTAGCGACGAACTCGAAAGGCGAAAAAGAAGGGTTCTGGGGCTTCGATCATATTGGGCAGATGGTTGATCACTTGGGGTTGGAGAGGCCACAGACGGGCGGTTGGAAAGCCATGTTATAAGAATCAGCGGGTTCGCTGTTCAATTTGATCGTTTTTGATTGTTACAATGTGTGCAGAACCAAGAATGGTAATCGTCTGGAAACGCCTTGCACCTCATCTGCTATGCAGCATGCCCAGCCCGTAACACCAAAACCATACCACCATACGCCATACCATCATACCGCTAGACGTGCCGAGTAAAAAAGTGAAGGAGAAAAGAGAATTAAAAGAGAAGAAACGCTAAGAACGCTAAGCGAATGACCATTTTTAAAAATACACCACCTCTAAATGCCTCCAGAGAAACGAATGTGGGGTATCATTTTATATACACTCTCGTCATCGATCCTGTTTATCTGTTCCTTCTAAGTCACCTGTCTTCTTGAGCTCCCAGCTCCAAGCCTGCTGATCCCTTCTCTATCCTCTTTGCTGAACCCTGCATGCTCCATTAACGTTGTAAATGTTGTACCCCCCGTTAACGGCCTCCCATTCTCAGCGAGCATTGGCGGTGCTTGCAGAAATGATGGCGCAGGCATCAGCACGTCGATCGTCTCCGTGCTGTCGCTTCTCTCAGGCCCTGACTTCCGTGTTGAGCGCGTGGCTGAACGTGTGGTAGAGCGTGTGCTAGGGCGTGTGGTAGAGCGTGTGCTAGGTCGTGTGGTTGTGGTTGTGGTTGTGGCTGTTGGGGTTCGGGTTGGTGTGGCGTAGGGATCGCGTGTCCGGGCAGTGGCTGGAACAGGTACTGAAGACACTGTCGGCGAGCGCGAGAAGCGAGAGAGGACACGTGGAGGTTGAGCCACGTCCGCATTCGTGTTGTAGCGCATAAGTGTGTTGTTCCTTGCTACCATCTGCGTCGTGGAGTTCGGCGACGAGTACGAGGGCGAGGCTGCTGAGCCGCTTCCGCGCCGGAGGAAATCTGTGCGCGCGGCGTACTGAGGATCGTAGATGGGGTCGCTAACGGTGCGGGCGACGTGGCCGAAGTCGCCACTGTAGCGATTGCGCTGAGATTCCCGCCGCTTATTGATGAGCCAAATTACGGCGAGCGTTAGGAGGACTCCAAGGATTATACCAGGGAAAAAGCCGGCCACAACGGCTTTGGCGGGGAAGGCCGGGTTGGAGTGGGATGCGGTTGGAATGGGAGGGGTGGAGGCGCTGGTTTGGGAGGAGGCCGGGAGCGCAGTGTTGGTTGTAGAAGCGGTCGGAGATGTAGAGGAAGAGCTAGTGGATGAAGCGGAGGAGAGGGTACACATGCCGCCAGAGCATGTGTATCCTAGTGGGCAACAGCTGCTGCCGCATTGTGGAAGTGTTACGCCAGTAAGGCTGGCGGCATGGATCTGATTTTCGGGGTGTAGAGTGGCATTAAGTTGGCTAGTATCGCAGGTTATAGGCTGGATAAACTTACAGTCCTGACCAGCAGGACAACATATTACGGAGGTTGTTACGACGTTGTTGAGTTGGAGGCATTTTGAGGTTGAGGGACAGCAGAAGTCAGAGGGGAAACTCTGCCCACATTGTTGTAAGCCAGACACTCCACCACAAGTGGCATCTCGACGAATTAGGCCCACTGCCTGAGCAGCAGAAACAGCGGTGGTAAGGGCGGAGGAAGAAGGGACGGTGGCTGATATCAGACAAATTATGGAGAGCTTGTGCAAAATTAAGGTGCCCATTTTGGCGTTAACGAAAAAAAATCGAAGTTGTTTCCCACCACTCTAAGCGGATGATATACGCAGACAAGCGTTGCAATGCGGCAAAGAAAGATTACAATAAGGAAATAGAGTAATCTCTTGGTCTTCTGAGATCGACTCTTGGTGGACGGGCAGGATGCGTACGAAACACAAAATGATGGAGAAGGGAAATGAGATTATGGGCAGCACAGCACAGTATATAGACAGACAAATATAGACACTCGTGGCTCTCGGGGTTTGTCGCGCCTTCTCGCGCGCTCTCGAGCCATGACCGACGTCTACTTACCGTATGATCAGGTTGCCATAGGTCTCGTCATGTTCTGGAAATAGGGCTCAAGAAGCGCCGAGTGGATGGCAGCAACTCAATCGAGTCGAGTGCTAGCACAGTAGCAGAGTAGCATTCGCGGGTGACTCTTCGTAACGTGTGGCTATGCAGCTGCTGTTTGCTGAAGGGATGAAACCTTTAGGTCGACAGGCCCGGCGGCTCTATGCTTCAGAGTTGGCCACTAGAAAACAAAGTTCGCCCTGTGGTTGGCTGCAGCGCCCCATCGCGAAGCTCTTACTGGCTCCTAACTTGGGCGCTAGGGCCAAAGCCCATCTCAAGAAATTATTCTACCTCGACATCACCGTCACTCACCGCACCATAATGATAATACAGAGCCTATCCAGGCCGCAGAACCTCCTGCGCCCCGCATCCAAAGCTGCAGTAAACCCCCCTCCCCTCGAGGCCACAAATCAGACCCGCACATCACTGACGCAGCTGCCATGTTTTAGAGATGCATCCCGCAGCTGTCCACATCGCCGGCCCGACACCGATGTATCCATTCCGTCCCGCCATTGAAGGATAATGATGCCCTCAAACAGGAGGGCGTGCCCGGCTTCCTTTCAGCGGACTCTTTTAAAACTGCTTGGACTGACTATCAGGGGTGGGTTGTGGAGAGGCTGAATGACAAAACTGCTGGTAATACTCCCCTCTGCAACACTGCCCTCCGTTCACCCTCTCCTGCCCCTAAAGCTGCAGGCCTGAGGCGCAGATAGCAGCATGCTGAAGTGAACGGTTCAGGCACCCAGCTGGAACACGATGATCCGAAGTCGGTGTTACTGAAAACGGCCCGCGACCCTAACTATGCTTCAACCTTCAACTATGCCTCAATGGCGTTCAACAACCATTTTTTTTTCAAGGGGATCGTACGTACAGCCTCGGCGCATCCTATCCGCCGATCTCCCCCTAGCGGTTTCTTGCTACGCCCCTCATCACTCTCTAACTCACTAGCTAACATCTCTCCTCACTAATAGACTCGTGATGAACACATTCCTCCCCCATCCCACGGGCTCGCCGAGGCAATCAACCGCGCCTTCTCCTCTATGGATTCTCTGCGCACCGAGTTCCTCGCCACAGCAGATGTCATGTTCGGCCCCGGCTTCGTGTGGCTCGTGGCACACTACCCCAGAGAAGACCGCGTGAGGCTGCGGATTCTAGCCACATACCTCGCCGGCTCGCCGCTGCCTGGTGCGCACTACCGCGAGCAGCCACAGGACCAGACCACACAGAACGCAGCCTCCCTCTCCGGCCTGTCGCAGGCTGAGTACGCCCGCCAGACTACCGTCCAGAACACTGTCGGCAGTCACGGGCCGCATTCCTCCCAGAACAGTAGCAAACGGAAGTTTGCTCTGGGCGGCGCAAACGTGACGCCGCTGCTGTGCGTGAACACCTGGCAGCACGTGTGGTTAGGGCAGTACGGGGTAGCGGGCAAGAGGGAATACTTGGAGAATTGGTGGAATAAGATAGATTGGAGTGTTGCCAACCAGTTGGCGGATTTAAGGTCGGGCCCTACTGGGCTATTTGTGAGATGATAGAAATGGGGAGACTACGAAAATAAGATACCGCATACTTTGTGTACAGTAAGGGTCTACGCGCATCTCAGGGCTCTGGTGTATTGTCTGGTTTGGCGGGACAAATGGTGCATAGATTTTGTGCAGATAAATGTATTAAAAATGAAAGCATGACCAATTACATTGTGGGACCCCCTAGCCTTTTTAAAGCCCCTTGACTTTTCCCCCCATCTAAGTCGCTAGTTAGGGTGTTGGGGAAAATTAAAGTATCAAAGTCCTCCAGCCGACCCGCGATCCTTACATCTCGAGAATTTTGACAAAATAATTCTCGCGCTGGTCTCGGGTGTTATTGGGTACGGATTAATGATAACATAAGGAGGGAATGCTTCACACGACTGACAGCTAGATCTGTGTTGTTCCTTTCCATTCCATTCCAAAAAGTCTCTATACGGACTTAAATCTTGGTTCTTTACCGAACTACTATCTATACACATACAAAGCCTCCAATTTTATACTAGCTTTATCAAGCCTTTCCTTTCCCCTTTGAATTAGTATTCCCACCAACACCCCTTCTCCTCTCCCAGACCTGCACATAGCTCTCCTTTGTAAACAGCGTCTCAGCTCTCTCCCTCTCAACAAACAGATCCTGTACCTCCCACCACTCCTCCCTGCTCCGATCTCTTAACTGCACCCGCCACACCTTGCTCTCCTGCTCTCCCTCCACGCTATCATCCCGTGTCCGCACCGCCTCGTGCGTTATGTTAGCCACCAGGTCATACCAGATCGGCTCACCAGGCGGATAGAGCGAGGGGTTCGGTTCGACATACGGCGACATGTCAAGCGAGCGCACCGGGAACGTCACGATGGTCGGATTGCGCTCAGCAACAAACTTGTTGCGCGAGAAGCGCTTGATGTGGAACAAGAGGTAGGGCGGCAGCGGGTGCAGCAGGCGGTAGCGCACGCGGGTGTTCAGGCGCTCCTGGGCGCGGAGCCCGTCATACTTACTCAGAATGGCCGTCAGCGGCACCTGCGGGATGATGTTCTTGTCCAGCGCGTCCTGGAAGAGCGGCGCCGGGGGTAGGTCCAGCGTCAGGATCAGGTACCGCGACAGCTCGGTTTGCACGGCTGCGTCTTCGAAGCGTAGGCGGTCGCCGGCGTCGGCGCGGGCGGTGATTTGTTGCGATTCGATTTTTAGCGTCCCCTGGAAGACGCGCTGGATGATGCTGCTGCCGGGCTTGGTCTTGGATCCACCAAGAGAGAGGTGGAGGTTGTTGAGGAACCAGGAGAGGAATTCGACGGGGTCGGACTGCGCGGTCAGGGTGAAGCGTTTAGAAGAGCGGAGAGCAATCTCTTGGAGGAGCTCGTGTGGTGACACATGTGCTTTGAAGGCGCGTGGGTTCCATATCTTGCGAACTAGTATGCTAAACCGTTGGGCGAGTTGTGGGCGGCTGGAGATATCTTCCAGCATGGAGAAGTTGCGGAGGGGGACGACGTGTGCGAGGGCATGGATGATGACGTTGAAGTAGTCGTTTGCCTTGATATTGTTCATGCCCACGAAGCCTGGGATATATTTTCTGCCGGACAGATCCCACGCCGTTTTCTGCTCCTTGTCAAGTCGCGCCACTTCACTGCGGGTGAGTCTGGGATCAACGACGAACTTGATGTCGTCCAATGACTTTGACTTCACTTCGTAGCCTTCAGGAAGCACGTAGACCTTCTTAGTTTCCATGTTCACATAGACATGGTGGCCTTCTTCCAGGGCGTGGAAATAGGCTTGAGATTTGGAACCCCGGCCTTGGTAGTATTTGCCGCAGACGAGGCAGGCATAAACGTTAATATTGGAAAGAGTGACAGAGCATAGTTTTTCGAAATCGAAGTCTAGGACATTGCGATTGATGGTGTCAAGGTAGAGGTCTGTGTATCCTTCCACTGGAGCCTGTTGCCGTTGCGGTGCTGCAACAGCTGATTCTTCTTCGTCCTCATCCAGTGCTGCCTCTGGTGTTGCTCCAGCTTCTTCAAGCTCTGCATGCTCTTCTTCCGCTGCTCCTAGTATATCCAGCTTTTCCCTATCCTCCGGGCGTGGGGACATCAAGTGTCCGTTGCTGGCCGAGTTGCCATTGACTGGTTCCGAGTCTTCAGCCTCATCGACGCGGGCTCGTTTTGAAGCTGGAGAATCGGCGGCGATGAGTTCTTCGAGAGACTCTGATGCTTGTCTCTTCCCCATTATGGATATATTTGAGGAAGTCGTCGAGCTCTCCGCGTTGCTATGTATCCAATCTGAATATTAGGCGAGTCACAAAAACAGCTCCGCTGCGATGCAAACAACCTCAACACCGCTCTCACGAAATTCTGAAAAGTCGCGTCTTCCGGGCACGACCAGTTGCTGCCCCACCAGACCCGCCGCAATACCCTTCTCCTTTATAACTATTCTACTACTTCAAGATGGTAGGTTAAATTTTTATTCTTGCAGCACTCATGCTAACTATCTCCAGTCATACAATAACCCCACCCAGATATTTGCGGACGATGTGACGGAAGAGAAGGGAGAAAATGCGCGTCTCTCAGCTTTTGTTGGTGCTATTGCAGTTGGAGATCTAGTAAAAAGTACACTTGGACCAAAAGGAATGGACAAAATATTACAGTCAGCGTATGTGTGTATTGAATATACATGCCTAGCAGAAGCTAATAGAGGTATCCTAGTTCAACCGGCGAAATCATGGTCACAAATGACGGTGCTACAATCTTGAAATCGATCGCCCTAGACAATGCTGCGGCGAAGGTCTTAGTTAACATTTCAAAAGTACAAGATGATGAGGTGGGCGATGGTACAACCTCAGTGACTGTCCTTGCAGCGGAGCTTCTGCGTGAGGCAGAGAAGCTTGTGGATCAAAAGATACACCCTCAGACAATTATCGAAGGCTATAGGATAGCTAGTCACGCTGCACTGCAAGCTCTGGAGAAGACTGCCGTAGATAGCAGCAAAGACAAAGCCGCATTCCGAAAGGACCTCGAAGCAATAGCACGAACGACCCTCAGCTCCAAGGTTCTCAGCCAGGATCGCACACAGTTCGCGAAGCTAGCAACAGATGCGGTGCTCCGCATGCAGGGCTCGACAGATCTTACGCATATTCAAATCATCAAGAAAGCCGGTGGGAAGCTGAAGGATTCATATCTGGACGACGGCTTCATTCTGGACAAGAAATTCGGTGTCAACCAACCAAAACGGATAGAGAACGCTAAGATCCTAGTGGCAAATACCGCAATGGATACTGATAGGATCAAAATCTTTGGCGCAAGGGTAAAGGTAGATTCTACGGGCAAGTTGGCTGAGCTAGAGAAGGCGGAGCGTGAGAAGATGAAAGCGAAAGTAGAACGTATCAAGGCGCATGGTATTAATTGTTTCGTCAATCGACAACTAATTTACAACTGGCCAGAACAATTGTTCGCAGACGCCGGGATATGTTCAATCGAGCACGCAGACTTTGACGGCATAGAGCGGTTAGCATTGGTCACCGGAGGGGAGATTACATCAACTTTCGACCACCCTGAGAACGTTAAACTTGGCCAATGTGACCTGATCGAAGAGGTTATTATTGGAGAAGACACGTTGATCAGATTCTCAGGTGTTGCAGCGGGCAAGGCTTGCACAATTGTCCTTCGCGGCGCAACAGAGCAACTCCTCGACGAGGCTGAGCGGTCGCTCCACGATGCTCTTGCCGTTCTATCTCAAACTGTCAAGGAACCCAAGACAACTCTTGGAGGGGGCTGCGCTGAGATGGTTATGGCCAAAGCAGTTGACCAAGCGGCGCAAAACGTAGCAGGGAAGAAGGCGCTTGCGGTGGATTCTTTCGCTAAGGCTCTACGGCAACTACCAACCATCCTCGCGGACAATGCTGGGTTTGACTCCAGCGACCTGGTCACGAGGCTGCGCAAGGCAGTTTACGCAGGAATGACTAGCTCAGGGTTGGATCTGTTGACGCCGGGCGGTGGCATTGCTGATATGAGGGAGCTCGGAGTGATCGAAAGCTACAAGTTGAAGCGCGCGGTTGTGTCCTCGGCATCCGAGGCGGCTGAGGTGAGCTATAATAATCGCTGAATTATAGCCCTGTCACTAACTATATACAGTTGTTGCTTCGGGTTGACAACATCATTCGAAGCGCGCCGAGGCGGAGAGAACGAATGTAAGTAATATCTGGGGTTTGATGCTCACTGCCAGGTATTACGTCTTGGGAGCATGGAAATGGAACAACCAAAGCATTAGATGTATTCTATTACCATGATGTCAATTCAAACCAACAACCACCGTGTCCACTTTTAGGCCGATAAAAATCGGATGTGTCTCTGAATGCGGCGTGAAAAGGATGCGGTAGGGTCTGGCTTTCTGTGTAGTTGTTGTTTTGTGTGTAGAAGACTGAGGATGACGTCCAGGCCTCGATCCGGACACCTGCACCCTTGCCACACCAGCTAATGGTAGTCAATCCAGCTATGTTTCATCGTATTGGAACGATCCTTGGGGTCTTGGCCGCACTGCGGGTAAAGACAGGCGAGGGTTGAAACCGTGTGGACCTGTGGCACGGTTGCGAGTACTACCACCATTACTCGTACGCAGTCCCCGTTTTTAAACACGACAAGCGCTCGAGCAAGGGGCAGACACGGCATGTCGGCTCAATCTCATTCCAAGCCTTCCTACTGCACTGCGTTGATATTTATTATATCAACTCCTTCCGCGGCCCTCTTTTGCTGGCAAAAGCAAACTCCGAGACTCTCGACAGTGCTGACGATCCCTTTTCGTCTCCATCAATCAGCCTTATGGTATCGCCAAGTCGTCTAAATTAGTGAGCATAAGCGGCCCGACGCTTCCTCTGAAAGGCGGCTGGTTGGTTGGCTGGTGTGATAACCCTGCGCACTCACGCAACACTCAAGGGGCCGCCATTTCAGCTTCCTTCCCCCACGTCCTAAATCTTACTCCTTCAACTTCAGACCACAGTCCCCTCTATTCCGCCCTTTCTGCTGATGCTTCATCACCCCCATCACTATAGCCTACTACAGGCTTCGACACTCGCATTGTAGAGCCTTTCAGCATGCCGCGTCGTCGGCCTCCCGGCGCCGGTCCCGGCCTCAGCACGACTCTTTTTGCCTTGTTATTCGTTTTTCCCTTGATTGCAACGGCCGCTCAGCAGCAGCAGCCGCCGCCGCACAGTGGCTATCGAAGATCTCCCCGCGAGGATGCCTTGGTCGATACCATTACACCGCAAAGACACTCAAAAGTGGAGCAGGATCGACTCGGAAATTCAGCGAAACGCAGTCGACACACCCCCATAATATCCCAGAATGAGCGCGCCATTGCAACCTTGCCTTCAGCTCCAGCAGTGTCGAACGCTGCTGTCCGAGCACCGCCTGCCGGATCCGCCGCCTCCCCCTCAGGCGGCCTTTCTTCGCGACCTCGTGCGCGGTCTTTGCAGGATTGGGAAGTTGAGGACTTTGTTCTTTTGGCGACCGTTGATGGACACATACACGCTAGAGACAGGAGCACCGGGAAGGAGATATGGGACCTTGACGCCGGAAGACCCATGGTGGAGACCATATACCACCAAAAGAACGAGTCTGACGACAAAAATCCACAGGACAAGGCTTTCATGTGGATCGTGGAACCCATCGAGGACGGCAATCTCTACGTATTAACGCCAGGGCCGTACCCAGTTCTCCAGAATCTGGGGTTGACAATCAAGCAACTAGCGGAGGAACTCTCTCCTTACTCTAGCACCGACCCCCCGGTGGTATACACCGCAGAGAAAAAGAACGTCATGTACGTTCTAGATGCCCGCACCGGAACAGTCCTGAAACGATTCAGCTCTGGTGGCTCAGCCGTGGTGAACGCTGAGAGTTGTGAGCCTCAAGTCACAGGCTTCGAATCCACAAAGCAACGGGAGTGTAAAGGCATTTTCAATTTAGGGCAAACGGAATACATTATTAGCATCCAGAACGAAGTTACGGGCGAAAATATTTGCACTATCAAGTATTTCGAGTGGACACCGAACAATCGAGATCGAGACCTCCATGGCCAATATTTGTCCACAATGGACAATAAATACGTCTACAGCAAATACGACGGAACCATCTTTGCCCTCGACCATACTTTACACAGGAAGATATATCCCCAACGGCCTGTGTATACTAGAAAATTCTCTTCGCCCGTGGTGCGCGTCTTTGATGTTGCCAGACCCTTCGACGACGACACCTCAGAGCCTGCTCTTATCATCCTACCTCAACCCGCTGGCCCTGCAGCCAGCGAAGATGGCGTCCAAGATGTTTGGGTCAATTGCACCGAGACTGGCAGTTGGTATGCCATGTCTGAGAGCAGCTATCCAGCTGTGACCGACGGTGCTGCTAGAGCGCTATGCTACAGCCCTGAATGGAGTAGGGAGATGCTTGCCTGGGGTGGAACCCATTATCTACCCGATAAGACCGGCTTAATTGGTGTGCACTCGCTGTCTCATGATGATGAACGGCGAGCCGATGTCCCGACGATTTCTGCACCTGTCGACGACCCTCAGCCTATCGACGAGACTGAAAAAGAAACTTCCCAGGATACGCTTTATCATGCAATTGCACCGAAGAGCAAGAATGCATGGTGGCCCCTGTTTCTCGCCATTATGGCTCTTACTCTTGGCTTGGGATCCTACGGATACGCGAAACCCACAGCTTTCGGCTTCGGCAAAAAGACATTAGCGCGGGTTGAAACACCGCTTGTGACCGTCCCATCTATGGAAGCAGAACCTCCAGCAGTTGAAGACAAAACCCCGCCTGAAGCAAACAAACGAACAGTGAGGTTTGTAATTCCAGAAGATGAGCAGGATGGGGATGCTCTATCGAGGACATCTACTTTGGATCAATTACCAATCGATATGAATGGCTCGGCATCTGAGGGCCTAGGTCAACAAGCTACGGAAGAAGAAGGTGAAGCAGTCCTGGATCCGGCGAATTCTTCAGAGACTCCTAAACCAAAGAAGAAAGCACATAGAGGCCAACGAGGAGGAAGGAAGAAGAAGAAGGCTACCAAAGAAGAAGAAGAAGTCAATCGAGCTGTCGAAGCTGCGAAACAGCTTGATCCAGAACATCCACTTCAGCCAGATGAGGTTACCATTAGCGGAGAGGGGATGCAGGATGTCTCAAACATTAAAAAGTATGTTTATCATCTATGTGCTTCACATTCTCGATATTTCAAGAACTGTAGTCTATCTGTGGCGACTGTTTCCGGTCCTGAGAAGATTTGAATCAGAATTCTCTCCTAATTGTATTTGCTAACGAACATAATAGGATCGGCAAGCTTACGATTGATTTCGATCACGTCCTCGGCAATGGTAGTGGAGGCACCTTCGTCTTTGAGGGCAAGTGGAATGTAAGTCTTCGTTCCCCATCTGGATATGCCTAGTCCTCGATTGACCCTCCAAATCAGGAACGTGATGTAGCCGTCAAACGAATGCTTCCACAATACTTCGGCCTCGCGGAGCAAGAAGTAAAGCTCCTACAAGAGAGTGATCTCCACCCCAATGTCATTCGGTACTTCGATGATGAAAAGGATGAACACTTCCTCTATATTGCGGTCGAACTCTGCCAGGCAAGTCTCTGGGATCTCTACAGAGACGGAAGGCCAAGCGAAGACATGACTGAGGACCAGTTGGGACTTGTCAATGAGATCAACAGTGATGTTCCTCGAGCGCTGTATCAGCTCGCTCTTGGGCTAAATCATCTCCACAGCTTGAGAATCATTCACCGTGACATCAAGCCGCAGAACATTCTCATCGCATACCCACAGAAGAACCAGAGGAATGGCCCACGCCTTGTGATATCCGATTTTGGGCTGTGCAAAACACTCCCAGACAATGTCAGCACACTTATCGGCACGACGGGAAATGCAGGGACAGTCGGATGGAAGGCGCCAGAGTTGATCCTCCAACCCAAAGAGCTCGAAGCCCGCCAAAACTCGACCGGCCACTCCCGAGACTCGTCTAGCTCAACTGACCCAGTCTCGCAAGGCGTGAAGCGAGCCGTCGACATATTTTCTCTCGGCTGCGTCTTCTTTTACGTCCTAACCAACGGCTCGCATCCTTTCGACGACGACGAAGGCTGGATGCAGATCCGCGAGCTCAACATCAAGAAGAACAAAGCCAATTTCAGCCGGCTGAGTCTCGGCAACGACTCGGAAGAGCCCATCAAGCTGATCTCGTGGATGCTGGAGAATAAGCCTGAAGACCGGCCCACGGCGCTGCAAGTGATGCAGCACCCCTTCTTCTGGCCGGCGGAAAAGCGGCTGAATTTCCTCTGCGACTGCTCGGACCACTGGGAGCGTGAGCCCCGCGACCCGCCTTCGGCGCACCTAAACATCCTCGAGGACTTGTCGTGGACGGTGCTTGACAAGAAGCGCGATTTCCTAGCGAAGCTAGACCGCAAGTTTATCGAGTCGTTGGGCAAGCAGCGGAAGTATACGGGCGACCGGATGCTGGATTTGCTGAGGGCATTGCGGAATAAGAAGAACCATTATGAGGATATGGATGAGACGGTCAAGGCGAAGGTTGGGCCGTTGCCGCATGGGTACTTGGGGTACTGGACGACGAAGTTTCCGAAGCTGCTGATGGCTTGTTACGATACTGTGTTGCATTGTGGACTGCAGAATGAGCCTAGATTTAGGCCGTATTTTGAGGGACAGGTGGCTTAGATGTGGTTGGAGATGGGATTGTACCATGAGGTTAAAGTGTCTGGTTCAACGATGGTATGGACTGAAGAAGACTGTCGTTTGTGGTACCATATCAGCAGTGGAACCCTTTTTTTTTGTTGCAACTTTGAGTATGAATTGAAGTATTTTTCTAGGTCAATGAGGGGGATACGCATACACCCCCTACCCAAACAGGCTTAGATTATTCCCGTTCAGTTTAGAATGTCACCATTCTCACCACTATTCTTACTACCTATAATACCGCCTACCTGCTTCTAAGTTAATTAATTAGATTGCGTAGAGGCCTAAAAGGCACTGCGCGAGCTAATTTAGGTGCTGCTACCTTTACTTAACGCCTGCAAACTACCTCGGCAGGTACAGCCAACGCCCACGCCCACGCCCACGCCCACGCCCGCGCCTAGTGTATGCGGTATTTTACTTAAATGCCAATAGCTCACGACGAGTTGAGGGTATTAATGTGATTTATATTTTGTAGAACCAGCTGTAAGGCTAAACTCACGCAATTTTTAAACTTAAAGTGGAAGGATCTAGGCCTATTTTGGGGAGGTGTATGATTAGTACGACAGGATATGGGCGTTAGCATTGAGATGATTTACCCATCTGCGGGTAGCACTGTATTAATATAAAAAGCATGCAGTGTATATCGCATGAAAGTTCTACAAATGGTATGTTAATCGGATCTGGGTGTCTGAATAATATGGGGCAAATGACTGAAGGAGTACTCGTCGGTATTGATAAGCGTATCGAACCCCACCAATAGACCTTTGACCATTCCTGGGAACTTTCTCGTGATGCCCTGTCGCATGCCCCATCCCACCAAGATCAGCAACCTCCGCTATCCACGCCTAATTCCCCTACAAGCTTTTAAATCCAATCCTTCCAGATGTCTGAACCTTCGCCCTGCGTTCTACCCGCCAGCTCGTGTGTCGTCCGGCATGAGCACCGTCCTATCCACTACACCACTTTAACCTCACCCGCTATCACGACAGACTTCCGCACTGAACTGCCTCCCCCTCGACTCCACAACTACTAAAATTACTAGTCTCCTCAATCCGCACCTACATCTCCATCTCTACCTTTGAGCTCGAACCTCTCAGCTCCCACCTCCTGCAATGCTGTCCCTCACCCGCTACCTCACCATGCTCTTCACGCTGCAACCCGGCCTTGTCCAACCCGTCCCTGCAGCCCCCTCCGCCTACTCCCCCTCTCCACCACCACCACCACACCTGCCTCCAGGCCACCTTGGCGCCGTCGCCTCCGAAAGCGCCCTCTGCAGCCACATCGGCACCGCACTGCTGCAGGCCGGCGGCAACGCGGCCGATGCGCTCGTCGGCACCGTCTTCTGCATCGGTGTCGTCGGCATGTACCACTCTGGCTTGGGGGGCGGCGGGTTCATGCTTGTGCGGGGGAGCAATGGGAGTTATGAGTTTGTGGATTTTAGGGAGATGGCACCGGCGGCGGCGTTTGAGGACATGTATGAGGATGATGTGGAGGCGAGCATTTATGGGGGGTTGGCTAGGTGAGCTCTCTCTTTTTTCCTCTTTTTTTGGCGATTCTGCTTTTGTTTCAGTTGGCTTTTTGAGTTGGCCTTTTTTTTTGGGCTGGAGGTCATGTCTGATCTGGGATATAAAAACGCCATTTCCCAGACGGATCAGGGGGTTTCCAGGCAGCAAGTCGGGAGGGACGAGCAGTGCAGTATAAGTAGCGCGAGATAGAACGAGACGAAGAGAAACTCTAACTCGCCCAACCCCCAGCGGCGTCCCCGGCGAGCTACGCGGCCTCGAGTACCTCCACAAGCACTACGGGCGGCTGCCCTGGGCAGACGTAATGGCACCCGCCATCCGCGTCGCGCGCCATGGCTTCCGCGTCACCGAAGACCTGGTGAGCTACATGGCCGCCGCGACGGCCGGCAGCGTCGACTTCCTGACCACCGACCCCACCTGGGCCATCGACTTCGCGCCCAACGGCACGCGGCTCGCGCTCAACGATACCATGACGCGGAAGCGATACGCTGATACGCTGGAGACGGTTGCGCTGAAGGGCGCAGACGCCTTTTACACGGGTGCGATCGCCAACGCGACGATTGCCGCGCTGAGGAGGGCGAATGGGACCATGACGTTGGAGGATCTAAGGAATTATACCGTGGCGCTGCGGAAGCCGGCGCAGATTGAGTATCGCGGGTTCAAGCTGACGAGCGGTAGTGCGCCGAGCAGCGGAGGGGTGGCGCTGAGCGTCATGAAGACTGTCGAGGGGTACGAACGGTTTGGGGATCCGGCCTTGGTGAATCTGAGCACGCATAGGCTAGATGAGGCGATTCGGTTTGGGTATGGGGAGGTGGGTATTCGGTTGCTTGTTTCTTTTCTCCTTTTCCTTTCTCATTTTTTCTTCTCTTTTCTTCTTTTTTTCTTTCCTCTTTTCTTCTCCTTTTTTTCTCCTTTTTCCCCTCCTCTTTCCTCTCCTTTTTTCTCTCTTGAAAGCTCCGGTCTTCTGGCTGGACTGAGACGGAATGACTGACTACCTTTCTAGCGAACTAACCTTGGAGACCCATCTTTTATCAGCGGGTTGCAGGAGTACGAAGACGACATGCTGAAGGCGTCTACGGCCGCGGAAATCCGGTCGAAGATTTCAGACTTCCACACCCAGAATGTCTCCTGGTACGACCCGGCGGGGCTGGAGAGTCTCGAGACACCGGGGACGTCGCATATAGTGACGGCAGATGCCTCTGGCATGGCGATATCGTTGACAACGACTATAAACCTGCTGTTCGGGTCACAGCTAATGGTACCGGAAACAGGGGTGATTATGAACAACGAGATGAATGTGAGTGCTATTACATACCTCTTTACTTTTACACCCACCGAAACGAAATACCAATATACAAGCACCTCTCAAAAAAAGAAAGCCTAAATCCCCGATCTTCCCGCTACCACCTCTCCCACCCTTTTTCTTCCCTCCCCCCCCTCCCCCAAAACCCACATCCCACCACTCCACTAACTCCGCCCCCCCCAACCCCAGGACTTCTCCATCCCTGGCACCTCCAACGCCTTCGGCTACATCCCCTCCCCAGCAAACTACATCCGCCCGGGCAAACGCCCCCTCTCCTCCATCTCCCCCACCATCGTCGAGCACGCCAACGGCTCCCTCTACCTCGTCGTCGGCTCCGCGGGCGGCAGCCGCATCATCACCGCCACGATCCAGAACCTGTGGCACGTGCTCGACGGCGGCGCGACGACGCCGGAAGCGCTCGCCATGCCGCGCCTGCACGATCAGCTGGTCCCCAACCAGGTCAGCTTCGAGTGGGCGTATGACAATGCGACGGTCGAGTTCATGCGCCTGCGCGGCCATAATGTGACGTGGGTTGCGCCGAGGCAGAGCACGGCGCAGGCGTTGAGGAGGTTGGGGAATGGGACGTTTGAAGCGGCGGGGGAGCCAAGGCAGGTTAATTCCGGGGGTTTTGCGGTGTGAGGGTCGGTGGGATGAGCAATGGTGTAGATATTTAGAAATTTGTTTAAGGAGGGTGCTGTACATATTCTAGCATCTAGTCGCTAAATACGTGATATCTAAGAGCTTCTATGGCTTCTATATGAGCTGCGTGTCATGTCGGGACGTCCATTTCGAGGTCTTCTATTTTGGGATGTCTTCATCACCGCTTGTAGCTGCATGCATCTCTTGCTGCGGCTGTGCACTTCAGTGTATTGGCGCTCGGCCGGATAGACTGAGGCCTGCCATGGCGGGTTTTAACGTCCCTAGTTAGTGAAGGCCTAACAGGGACTGCTCCATACTTGCATCCACACGCTCATCTGCTCTTTCCCAGGATCAAGGCCCCGAGGGAGTGTCTTGCACTTGAAGGATGAGAGAGTCTCATGACTGTATTTCAAGAGCTTCTCGATCTTCAGGAATTTCTCGATCTTCAGGAGTTTCCCGGTCCCCCGGAGCTTCTTGACCTTCAGGGGTTTCTCAACTTTCAGGAGCTGCTCGGTCTTCAGGAGCTTCTCGGTCTTCAGGAGCTTCTCGTTCCTCAGGGGCTTCTGGGCCTTCAGTGCCATTAGAAGCAGCGTCTGCGCTTGATTTCCTGAACACGGCCTGTATCCAGCAACGATACATCTTGAGTTTGCGTTGCCGGTTCACCAGCATGCGGCGGTCGACGCCCGAATGGACAATCTCAAACGCTGGAGATTCGGCCTCGTCAGTTTCTTGAGCAGAAGCATTGTCCAGCTGCGAAGGTTTCTCCTGCTGCTCCTCCGAAGGTTTCTCCTGTTGCTCCTCCGAATTGAGTGTCATATCCGCAACTCTCTCCGCGATCCTCTCATCGCCCTTCCCTGAATTATCCTCATCCCTCTTCTCACCCCCCACCTCACCCCCCTCGTTATCCTCCCGCTCACCCCCCCAAATCCTCTCCAACTCGTCCTTCTCAAAAAAATAAACCCTGGTCCCATCTCCCCTGACATAAAAATTATCCCCCATCCACCTCCCCTTCTTAAACCGCACCTGCGCCAGATCCCCCCGCCCATAATCCCGAAACAGCACCCGGCCCCCAGGCTTCAACACCCGCCACACATTCCGGACCGCCCTCCCCCACTGCGCCGGCGCCAGCGCCGAGAACACAAAGATCATCAGCACGACATCGACGCTCCCCTCCGCAATCCCCGGCGGTAGCTCCGCTCCCGCAACATCCCACACATCTGCCCGGATGTACCGCGGATCGAACGCCTCGTGCGCGCGGACCAGCTCGACGGCGCGGGCCGAGAAGTCGCACGCGTGCAGGCGTAGCGCTGGGTTCTGGTTCAGCGCGAGGATGGGGAACGCGGTGTTGCCTGCGCCGGCGCCGACTTCGAGGAGGAGCGTGGGCGGGGAGGTTGGGGTTGTGAGGGCGGTCAGGATGGGGAATTCCTGCGCGAGCCATTTGCGGTTTTTGAAGAAGTTGGTGCGGTTGTGGGCGTAGAAGAGGTTCCACCATTTGGAGGGGTTGGCGTTGAAGCGGTCTAGTGGGGGAAGGGGGAGGGGGTTAGCGTTGGGGTGGAATATGTGGAGAGGGAGAGGGAGGGGAGAGTGCGGTGAGGAAGCGGGTGCGGTTTAGGGAGCAGAGAGTAGGGAGTAGAGAGCAGGGAATCAGGGATCCAAAGATCCAGGGATCCAGACATTCAAGACGCAAAGACAAGGCAAAAGGCACCTACTCCTATCAAATTCCGACACAGGCGCCTCGCGCTGCCTCGCGTACTGCAGCTCCGCAAACTCCTTGTACGCATCGTCCGTCTCGACATGGTCCCACGCATTGAACTCGAAGATGTCGTCGCCCTCCTCCAGATACCGCGACCCGAACGCGAACGGGTCCGTCCGCTTCTGGTTGTTTGCCGCGTCGTGCGAGCGGTGTGCCGGTTTGCGGATAGGATTGAAGGCTGCTGGTACTCTGTAGGCGTCTCCTGCTTCTTCTTCAGAGGATTTGGGTACCGGTACAGGCTCCACGGTCACGGCGAAGCGGAGGTGCTCCATGCTCTTTGGCAGCTGCTGCCGTTCAGGTTTGGGGGGATTGCTAACCGTATCCATTGTGAGGAAGGAGGAGGAGTAGGTCGTTGCGGTATGGCGGGGAAGGGTCGTATAACGGGGAGGGTTTGTATAGCTGGATGTATAGCGGGATGGTAGGGAGTGGTGGTTAGCAAAAAATATGCGGTTACGGTCGTTTAAGGAAGTGTTCGATTCCCAGGCTCAGAAGCGATCTGGAGGCGGGTGTTCGGTGTATATGGCGATTTTTCAATCTGAAGCTCCTCCAGATCGGCAAGCGCGTCAAATTCGCACTCCATACCATAAGCTCGAACCCATAGAACTCGGCCACTTACAGGGTCCGGGAGGTTTAGTGTCGAGCGCTTAGCAGCGATGGCATCTACAAGGGGGTAACATGAACGGGTCAGACGGCCCTCCCTGCTAGTATGTTATTACAATAAGCGAACCCTTGCAAAATGGTTGGGCTGTATTATTCTGCTAGCATACTAGTAGGGAAGGCCGTCTGACCCGTTCGTGTTACCCCCTTGTAATTTCGCTTAAGCCTCGCCTAAATTAGTATGCGAAATGCAATTCGGCTCGCGTATTTAAGTTCGCTTGATTTCCACAGGCAAATCATAGCGAACGCCTCTGTTTGCGATCAGCTTCCCTCCGCAGCGTCATAATCTTTGTTAATATCGTGAGGTTTCCACCTGTACGATATTGCCAAATTTTATTGACCTCTCTGTAGAGATAGGCATAGGCAAAGGGGGAAGAAAGAGGAAGCGTACGTCAGGTAAGTTCTGAACTGCTTCAATTCAACTCCCCTGGCCAACCAAGACAATTCCCCAGGGCTACCGGAACAATTCTCCAGGGCAACCAGAATAATTCTCCAGGGCAACCAAAACTGTCCTTGCGTGCGGCCACAGGCGTTCGCCACGGTTACTATGTACAGTTGGTGGCAACTAGGCGAAATCATACGCGAGCGAAATTGAGCAGAATTGAAAAAAAAGTATATTTCACCGGCCTTCCTCCGCGGTGTCGTGATCTTTGTCAAATATCGTGAGGTTTCCACCCGTACGGCATTGCCAAATTCCATCGACCTCTCTGCAGAGACAGCATTGTACTCGCGTTTTGGCGGCCACAACGGGAGGGGTAATTGAGGGGGAGAGGAAGAAGCGTACGTCTTCAATTTGGTTCTCCTGGCCAACCAAGGCGATTCTCCATGGCAACCAAGCAGCGCTCGCTAAAGGGGGCTGGTCGTGCAATCCTTGCACTTAAAGCTATTCGCAACTTCTCTTCCCTACCAATATTGTAATCTTTGTTCTAGATCGTGGTGTAACTCTTGTTGTCGCCTCCGTCGAATATGGCGCCCCACATGCGCGAATGGTAATACGTCTTCCTGGAAATCCTGATTAACGCTAGCGCCACCAATTAACAGTATAGGATTTAATCTAAGTGCTCTCATAGAGCTGTTTAACAAATTTAACGGAAACTAGAGAGGTACAGAAGGATAAGGCTCGGTTGTATACACTTTGGCCCAAAAAGGACGCTAAACTCTTAAATAATTGTTGTATTACTCTACCAACTTAATAAGGCACCAGATCTATATCTGGATAAGATGGCTTAGTATATATATAACAATTTTAGAGTTATAGTAAGCCTATAGATAATTACTATAGAGCTAAGAGTTGCTGGCTAAAGTAGGAAACTAATAGGCTATATTCTAAATATATAGATAAGGAAATAACTTACTTATATAAGTGTCACGGAACCCCACCGCAGGGGCCTCCATAGGAGACCCCCGTGCTCTCGCGTACACCTCGCGTACAGCTTACGTCAGCTACGCGTAGGTAACGTGTTCCACCACCAAACCGGCAACACCACCAAACCGGCAACACCACCAAACCGGCAGCCCCACCAAAACGCGCGCTCTTCAATGCGCTCAACTACAATGGCATCAACACAACGTCCTCAGTCGCCTCAAAAAGAAGCTAGGCTTCTTCTTGCTACTCAATCAATTACTAAGAAGCAGCTTCAAAGCCAAAGTAGAGCTGCGCAGCTGCTCAATATCCCTCGTACGACGCTCCAAGGCCGCCTTGCTGGTGCACTACCTCACAGCGCGTCTCATATCCCACAACGCAAGCTACAACCTGCAGAGGAGCAGTCACTTATTCAATGGATCTTAGACCTTGATCGACGAGGCTTTCCACCCCAGATTATTGACGTACGACGAATGGCAGACATTCTGCTCGCCGCCCGCGGCCAAAATCCTCCCCCACCACCTGTTGGCAAGAACTGGGTATCACGCTTTATTAATAACCAGTCAGAGCTTCAGACAAAGTAGAATGGAAAATTCCACTCATAACGCGCGAGATGTAAGGATCCTATTAAGATTAACGCGTGGTTTAAGCTTATAGAGGAGACGCGCCAGGCGTATGGGATACTTAATAAGGACGTATACAACTTTAATAAGACTGGCTTTATGATAGGTATCGCTGCAACATTAAAGGTTGTCACTAGCTCTAATACTATTGGTCAAGCAGTTGTTGTACAGCCAGGCAATCATAACTAGGTTACAACAATCGAGTGTATTAACGCGTCTAGCTAGTCTATCCCACCCTTCGTAATCCTGTCCGGCAAGCTGCACCAAGCCAGCTAGTATCGCGATCTACCCGCAGACTAGGTAATCGCTGTTAGCAACAACGGCTAGACAACTAATAAGTTTGGTGTTAAGTGGATTAAGCACTTTAACAGACATACAGAGTTACGTATAAAAGGAGCCTACCGCCTTCTTATCCTTAACGGCCACAGCAGCCACGCTACGCCTAAGTTTAATCAGTTCTGTACAGAAAACAAGATTATTACTCTCTATATACCACCCCACACATCACATCTTCTCCAGCCACTTAACGTTGGCTGTTTCTCTCCTCTTAAGACAGCGTATAGACATAAGGTTGGAGAGCTTGCACGCCAAGGAGTCTTCCACATAGGCAAAGAGGAGTTTCTCTTCATTTACCCACGCGTACGCGCGTCAGTCTTCACAGAACAGAACATCAACAGTAGTTTTCAAGCAACAGGGCTTATCCCATACAGTCCAGAGCGCGTCTTAACGTGCCTCACTATTATTAAAACGCCGTCTCCACCAAGGACAGCAGCTAGCGAAGCAGCATGGACAGCAGAGACACCTCATACAGTTGCTCAGCTGCAGCAGCAGGCTCGGCTCATACGAGATCTCCTTCAGCGTCAGTCACAGAGCCCAACAAGTCAAGCTATCTCTTAGCTTGTCAAAGGATGTCAGATGGCAATGCATTCAGCGACAATCTTAGCTGAGGAGAATACTAAGCTTCAAGCGTCAAACCAGCGTCAAAAACGTAAGAGAGCGCAGCGCAAACAGTATATTGCTACTAGTAGTGCCCTACAGGCCCAGGAAGGTCAGGCGTTAATTGCAGCAGCTAAAAGTATTGTCCAACAGAGTAATCAAGCTAAGGCTACTAGCGTACGCCAGAGAGCACCACCAACGTGCAGCAACTGCCATATTCAAGGCCACAACAGACGTCAATGTAAAAGTGTTTAAAGTAGCTATATACACAATATTATCCTATTATCTTATATTATTGTGGCGCAATTGTACGTTAAAGCGCGCGCGTTTTAGTGGGGCTGCCGGTTTGGTAGTGTTGCCGGTTTGGTGGTGGAACACGTTATATCACCTCCTTACGCCCTCAACCCTTACGATCGATCGCGCAACGTCTTGTAGACTCCTCGAATACATACGCTCTGTAGCCATTGCCTCGTTCTGTGACATTACGTTGCGCCTTTTTTTTTACCGACGCCCAGCCTACAACCAATTCTACGTCTCCACGATACCATAGGCGCTGCCAGAAGCAGCGTGTCCCTTACTTTATACTTCTAAAGAACCAACAATAGTAAGACGAAATTCCTTACTAGCCACTATGTCAAACTTAAAGAACAATCTAATACCTATATTAAACCCACGACGCTAATTAATCCCAGGAGGATTTAATTTACTAGCCCTAGCCTTAACTCCTAAAGGGAAGCCTAGTGGCTTAAAAGACTATAATAACCTTAACAATGTGGATATTAATAATATCTTATCTTTTATTAACTATATAACTACAGACAAATAAGCTAAAGGGCTACTACCTATTAAGATTAAAATATAAGACGCCGAGATGTTTATAAAAATAGTAGCATAAGAACCTAATAAATACTACCGCCTTCTATAGAACTACTATCTAAAGCTTATATAAGCTGAGATGCGTGCTGCCTAAGACTATAATATTATCCCAGACCTATAAGCTTATAAGGCGCTCGCTAATAATATATGCTAAGAGATTAAAGATGACCTTTACGTGTTTAAACGCGACGTTTAATAATTAAAGAAGGCCAAGATTATACTTATTGCTACAGTTACTAAAAGAGAGGGTATAATTAAATACCTATAATCTTAGCTTAATAAATACATTTATAATAACACCAGACATCCCTTTACTGCATATAACGCTACCTAAGTCTTTACGCCCCTAACAACCTTACCTACTTAATACTTAATAGAGGGTTAGCGCCGAGTAGCTTTACCTAACGGGAACCCCTACTATAGTAATAATAATAAAAGCCATAATAACTAAACCTAAACTGCCACTATAGGGTCTAATACACGCTACCCTAATCCCTTAATCTTTTAGGGTGACCGTAAGGAATATAGCTACTAGAAAATATAAATCCGCGAGAAACTAACCTAGAGCGCCTGCCTTTTCCCTATAGAAGATGCTAAGATTAGCTATATTATTGGGTGAATAAAGGGCATCCTGTTTAATAGGCTCTTTACTATTAGGTAATGAAGTCACCTCGCCTATATATATTGTTCCACATAGCCGTGCCTGGTATCTTGCCAGTCACTTGCTTACCTTTTAGGGGTTGTGCCATGGCTAGGTGGTGTAGAGCCTATTACCTTATATTTACTTAATAAAAGACTAGTAGTCTATAAGGGGACTTTGTAGACAGGGGGCTATAAGGACACGATTGTGGAATAGGATAGATTGGTAAGAGAGACGAGTCCTTAAGGAGGTAAGGCCTCTGGGATTGTGGAGACTATATACTACAGGCACGTGCCTCTAGCATGTGACCGGTGACTATCTGAGGGGCGTCCAGAGGTTGTCCTGAAGGCAACCTAAGGTGTCCGCAATAATATCCCTTATATTGCCCCCCCCCTTCTTATGGTTGGCCCCCAATCGCTATTACCTTACAGTAGGGAGATTATAAGGGCTCGTCCTAGAAGGGGTTTAGAGAGATATTAGGGAGATATTAGTATACCGCTATATATTATCTATCTATCTAACCCCTGCTTTAAACTCCTGAAAACCTTAATAAGGAAAAAACATAACTAGAGAAAAGACGTAAGGATTGCTAGGAGACCCCTTAAAAGCCTACTAGAAATGTGCTGGTAACTACCTAGGCTAACCTAAGGATTTTTATACAACTCTACTTCTAAGCCTTTATACCGGTTTATAATTAATTATAAGTATTATAGGCAATTTGGTGTTCCTAATATGGTTCTATAGAACCTTTTGGTATAGAATTTAATATATAGAGCCTTAGCTTGCCGTTGTCTTTAACTTTTAAGATATTAATCTATAATCCTTTCTTATTAGTTCTGTGCTTGTTATTTAGTGTAGCTCTACTACCTAGCAAATAGAAGGGATACTTTATAATAGCGCCTCTAGCTATTATACAATTTATTAAGAATATCTATAACGTTATTCTTTAATACTATAGTATCATTTAGGTATAATTTCACCTATATGCGTCTGTAATTGATGTCTTAATTGCCTTCCCTAGCCGCGTAATTAGTTTTTATAAGGAAGTAATAACTAAATGGCTTATATGCGTGTTTCCTTCCTTTTAAATTGCGCTATTATAATAGAGTTATATTAGCAAGGTTACAGCTATTTACCGGAAGGGTATTAGGAGGTAAAGTATAGAGACACCTTGCTTATTAAGCTGCTTCTTTTCTTTAACATCTTACTTCCTATTATTGCCCTTTGTCTAAATTTAGACGTATCTTTAATATATTATTAAGATTTTCTTTTTTTCTATTATTAATTTAATATGCCTCTTTATTCTTTTATTAACTACTCTTCTAATCTAATTCCACAGCGTATTTTAGCCCTGCTGCTGTATATGGAACCCCAACCTCTGCTAACCCATAACTAGTGCTAGTTCTACCTAAATGACTTTGTATACACGTCCTTAAAAGACTAGAAGTTTAATAAGAAGATTCTAGATGCTTGTAATAAGACCTACTATATAAGGTCTAATACCTTTAGTCCTTATAATTAATGCATGTATACTAAGAGCGGTAGTTGTGTTAAGGTAAGCTTTTCTATCCTTAATAGGTTTCTATTACTAACTTTAGGCTTTGATATAGCCTAGGCCTAAGTAGTAACGATCCTTTAATGTCCTTAACTACTATATTACCTAGGCTCTCTCTTATTCTAGCGCCAACGCTAAATATTTAGGTTAAATTTAAGACTATACTACAGCTATTTATACCGCCTATAATTCCTAGTAAGCTAGCCAGTAACGCCTAATAAGGGAGCAAGGTTAGTATACTAAGGATAGGGTAAAAGATGGGGGTAATAAGAAGAAGGTCGCCGTTTACTATAAGAAAAAGTTTACGCATGCGTGTTAAGTTTTAAAAGAGCACAATATAATATGGTATTAGGTAGGTTACCCTTTAGGTACCTAGCAGATAGGTAACTAATAATTGCTATAGCAAGGTCTTAGTGGTTCTAGTCTTTACCAGCTAGCTAATGTCTCTATTTATTCTAGGCTTAAGCGTGTCTTTATTAACTATAAGCTTACGCCTTAAGAACTTTATTGGTACTGGTTTGGGCCTAATATTAGTATTAAGTGTTTAAGGATCTCTACTCTATCTACACCTTATTGGCCTACCCCTGTTTTTATGCCTACTTATACTCCTACTAAGGGATCTAGATTTGGATCTTATTCCCATTAGCTATTACTTAGTGGGCCAATGGATACTAATCCTATACCTAGGGATAAGGTATAGTAGCTTTTAATTTGGGCATTTGGGATTAATTCTTATATATAGTAGCAATTAGGAAGGCCTTATAAAGTATTTGGGAAGGCATAGGAACACTATTCCTAATATAAACTAATAAATAAAAATGCAATTCTAGCAAAATACCCTATTAATTCTATACTATATATATAAAAAGGCTGAGGACCTGTCCTGCCTTAGGCCGTAGCCTTAATTAATTCTTATGGTTTTTGGAGCTTGTCCGTTCCATATCCAATTTAACCTATTTACTCTTTAGGGCCTCTCTTGGCCTACCGCGAGCTTTCTTTATAGGTTGCGATAACACTATAGTATTAGAGCGCTTTTTATAATTTGTAGATTGTGGACCTTAGTTCTAATATTCTTTTAGAATATCTTTATAATAATTAAGGTAATCCTCTGGTTCCTATATAGAGTCCTTAGCGGGCTAGCCTAGCCATTTAACTTTATATTAAAGCCTGTTCTTAATAGACTTATGGCGTAGTATAGCTTTAACCTTATACCGCTCGCCCACTACTTTAGGGTGTTTAATTAGGCTTAGACGGAAGTTCTTTTCTAGTAGTGGTCTGTGCTATAGCTCTAGTAGATTTATGTAAAATACTAGATGCATATGGGCTATAGATAGGGGTAGCTGGAGGCAGTAGGCTAGCTTGCCAATTTGTTCCTTAATTTGGAAGGGACCTAGGTATTTTATATTAAGCTTCTTTAATAGTTAATAGGTCTTAATATTTATTAAACGTAATAAAACCTTATTGCCTACGCTAAAATGCTTATCCTGGTGTTTATAGTTATACTAAAGTCTCTGCTGCTCTTACGCATCTTATAGGCTCTGCTTTATATACTTCTATTACTCCTCCCATTCCTTAAGGTATCCTTATACTCTCTAGTGGATGTCCTTAGACTTCCTAGTAGGATCCTATAATTAATCATGCGGCCTTAGCCAGTAATTATTAGGTATACCATTAAATCCTAATAGTTAGACGCTATAGGTAATCTAGATTAGTGCAAACTAATATAATGCATATTGTTTTAAGTTATAAGCGTACTCCGTATATAGAAGTAGCTCACACTAATTATCTTGCTGGTAGTTTAAATATATTTATAGATATAACTCTAGTTCCTAGTTCTGGCGTTTTGTTTGCCTATCTATCTATAGATAAAAAGCCATACTATAATGGTAGTCTATTTTTAAATGAAAGCATAGATCTAACTAGTACTGGCTTATAAAAACGCTGCCCCTATTAGTAATAATAGAGTATGGTTAATCTACTTTAAGAAAGTATTTCTCCTTAATTAGGTTTATAAGCGCTTGTATATTAATTGTCTTATTAATAGGAAGGTATTAAATGTACTTTGAAAACCTATTAATAAGTACTAGAACTAAATTGTATATTTATTCTTACCCATCTTTTAAGGGTGGGAGATCTATAATAAAGTCCATAGCATAATATTGTTATGGCTTACTAGTGGGGGGAACTAATTTAAGTAAACCCTATAGCTTGTGCCTTTGGATTTTGTATACTTAATACTTCTTACAGTAGCTAATATACTCCTTTACTTCCTACTTAAGCTTTAGCCAGTAGTATTTATATTAAAGTAATTCTACTATTTTAACTTAACTATAGTGGCCGCCTAGAGGATTATTGTGATTCCTTATAAGGATCTTCTGTTATAGATTTGCTTCTTATAGCACCTAAACCTTACCATTTCTATATAGTAGGCCCATTGGGTCTAGTTCCTAATTTTAGCACCTTTTAGCTTCCTTTCTATCACGTTTCCGGTCTACTTTTGCATTAAAGATAGTATAGAAGGCGTCCCTCCGTTACACCTTATAGATAAGATCCGTTAACCTTTTAGATAGTTTCTGGGTAAAAGCTATTTTGCCTTATACTGCTCTAAGTATAAGACTAAATGGTATTATAGATCTTGCAACTTCTCAGTGCGTATACATTAGGCAGGCCGTTATGAGGTTAAAGTCCTTTAGTTATTATAGGGCTCTAGGTTCCAATTGCTTTATAGCTTTACTTTTAGTTTAAGGGGATAGCTTAGCAATTAAGGGTGGTGTATTACTAGGTTCTAAACTTATATTAGGAACATCCTGTCTAGGTATTTTTAGACCCTTATTAGTAATGGACTAGGTACCAGCTGGAATGTTAGTAGAGACGAATAGGGTTTGCACCGCCTAAGACTTAGTATATAGAGCTATAGGTACTTAAGCATCCTATACTTAGAGCTTATTCTACAATATAGGGAGTAAAATATCTATTATCTGTTTTCCTTCTCCTATTTTAAAGCCTTTGGCATAGTCTGGCTATTATAACAGTCTGTTAGCAGGGTTATTTTCCCCTAGCTTATATTTAATCTTAAAGTTAAATTACGTAAGCTCCTCTGCCTATTTAGCTTATTAAGGTATAAGCTCCTTTATAGTTATAAAGTAGCGTAGATTATAATAATCTAAGAGTATATAAGTGGTATAGCTCGCGTGCTTAAGGTAGTATTACTACTATTTAAAGCAGTTAACTATAGCAAGTAGTTCCTTATTGTGGGTATAATACCTAACTTTAGGTCCCTAGAATTTTCTGCTATAGAATACTACCGGTCTCTAGTAGAGCTGGGTAGCGTCTGGATGCCTATAAGGTTGTAGTAGGATACTAGCAAGGGCAAAATTTAATATATTAGTAACTATTATTAGTAGCTGATCTAGGTTAAAATGCCGCAATAGTAGAGCTTTTGTAAACTTTACGCGTAGTTCCTAAAAGGCTTCTTAGACCTTTCCGGGCCATATCCATAGTTTATACTATTTAGTTAATCCCTTTTTAGTTTTCTTCCTTTCTACCTTTAAGCTTTTTACTCCTTAGGCCGGGTCTTAGGAAGCTTTAGCAATATAGTTAAATAGGTATTAGGCGACGTCTAAGTAGTTATAGATAAAGCGCCTATAGAAATTGGCAAAGCCTAGAAACACTTAAACATCCTAGTAGCTCTCTAGCTCTGGCCACTCTTAGATTGTCTGTACTTATACTAGGTCTATAACTACACCTATAGGCGTTATAATATAACCTAGGAACTCAACCTGCTTAGTGTTAAGGACATACTTTAACGCCTTAGCGTAGAGGCCCTAATTATCTAAGCGTTTTAGCACTTTATGGACGTATTACTTGTGCTAATCCTTATCTTCTAAGTAGATTAGAATGTTATCTAGGTAGATAATATATATACGGTTAACTAGTCCCCCTAAGGCTCTATAAATATATAATTAAAATGTCGTAGGCGCATTGGCTAGCCTAAAAGGCATTACTATATACTTAAAGTGGCCGTATTAGGTTTTAAAAGCGGTCTTTTACTTATCCCCTTCTTTAATACGGAGCCTATGATAGGCGTCTTATAGGTCCAGCTTTATAAAAATCTTCGCCCTAGATAGTTAATCCAGTATTTTACTAACCAGTAGTAGTGGGTAATGGTTCTTAATTGTGATCTTATTAAGATTATAATAGTCTACGTATAGCCTTATAGTCCTATTTAGTTTTGGGACAAAGAGGATTGGTGTACCTACTGGTAACTTACTGGGCCGTATCCATTCCTTTTCCAGTAAGCCGTTAAGGTACTTCTATAGGATCTTAAGCTCTTTGTAAGAGAGGTTGTAAATAGGAAGGTTTAGTAGTTGTTTACCTTCTTCTAGATTAATTATATAATTATATTCTAAGTTTTACTAAAGGACTTTTGCTTACCTACCTAAAAATACCCTTAGTAAATCCCTTAGGCCTGCTGGGATATTTGATAAATTGGGGTCGCGTTTATCCTTTATGTTATTATTAGGTAGGTCCTAGAGGTCCCTTAGGACGCTTATGGGTAGCGTCGCGCGCTATAGTGGCTGTTTGTATATAGTTGCCACTATATATTAGACAGTTTTATGCGGTAGCTAGTAAAGGGTAGGGAACTCTTTAATATAGTGTTTAAGGTGTTATAGTATACTCTCTGCGTATTTCTTAAGCCAGAGTAACCCATAGCAGTAGAAGTATCTTATGGGATCTTTAAGATCGCCGCCTCCCTATAGTATCTCTGTGACCTATCTAGCAGTTCCTTATAGGGTATCTATTACAGAAGGGTTATCGCCTATACTAGGCTCTATACCCATCTTGCTATAGAATAGGGGTTAGATCTAATACTCCTTTAGGTATAGGGCGTATACTGTTTCTCCTAGAGCTATATCTTCTAGAATGTCTTTTAAGCTTATTAGTAAAATACACCCTTCTAATTTTTTATCGTTCCACTATTTAAAGGCTCCTGTTTTAAAGTGTATCTTAGGATCTACTTCTATAAGCTAAGGATATCTAAGAATAAGGTTATAGCCTATAAAGTTAGCCGCCTAGAAGGGTTATAGGCTGACTACCTTAGTGCGGTTATACATATCGGCTACTAACACTGTAAGCTTATGGGCACTATATAGTTTAATCTAATACTTATCTAGAAACCCTATAATAGGTTTCTGCTACTTTAGCAATAGGATAAGCTTATACTCTTTTACCAAATTATATTATATAAGATTAATTTCGGCGCCGCTGTTATATAGTGCTTAGAACTAATATACCTTATCTATAAGGAGTACCATTTCTAGCTTAATAGCAATACGGAGAGTCTCTCCTTCTATATCTTGCCCTAGTTATAGCTAGGAAAGGTCCGCAACTAGGGCTTTTTTTTTTTAGATTATTAGTGCGGTTATTACCCTACTTGTTTTTCTAATTAGGTTTACCTCTAGAGAAGTTTTCTCTTAACTTTTTAGAGTGTTTCTATAAGGGTGCTAGATAGGTGTTAGGTTAGCCCTAGGAGTCTTTCCTATTACTTAAGATCCCTAACTTTAACCCTTCTAAATTTCTCTTTAAGAACGGCTTCTTTAAAGTTTAGGTCTGCCTTGCGTTACTACTAGAGTGCCTATATTTCTAGTTACCCCCTAGCTTCTTGCTAGAAGAGGTCTAGTTCCTTACTATATCCTTAGCATTTAGAACCGCTTATTTAAAATCCGTATATATAGTAATCCGCAATAGGGCTCCTATACGTTTTATTTCATTACAAATTGCTAGCTTAATTCTAGCCTAGATAAATCCAATTTTCTCCTTTTTATGGATGCTACCGTCCTTATTTTTAAAGGGCTCTGGATCTATTAGTTAAGCATAAGTTTTTATAAAGTTTATAAACTAGCGGAAATTATGGCGGTTAAGCTATATCCCATTCTAGAATAGTTCTGCGTGATTATATTATATAATATATAGATCTTAAGTTCACTTCTTTAGGAAGGGTTGTAGCTGCGGCTATATAGTAATTTGCTCTTTATTAAGCTAATTTAGTGTAGTTTAGGGATTAATCTTTAATCTTACTAATAATCTAATAGGTACGCTCTTTGGTATTATCTTATATTATTAGCATCTTAAAGAAGTTATCTATTTTATAAACCTAATTGTCTAACTATTAGGCATTAGGTCTTTAGCGGAGTTCTAGACTACTAGAGGCCTTAGCTAGTTAGTCTATATCCTTTTTTTATTTATTGCGTAGATACCTCTCTAAGTCTTCTATACCTCTTTAGGTAGGTACTAGGTATCCCCTAAGAGGCCCTTAGCCTTAGCTAGGTTATAAAAGATTTTATCTAGCTTAGATTAAGCTTTACTAGATCTAGATCTACCTCTAAAGGTTTCTAATATGTTTATTAGTGGCTCCTTCCTATATAGCTTCTAAGAGCCTTACGGCAGCTTCCCAATATCCTCCTTAAAGAAAATTAGTGTGGGGCTTTTAACTTTCCAACCTTGGGCCTAAGGAAGCTCTGGCTATAGAGGTAGTATTAGTACTAGTAGCTAATATAGGTTTCCCTATAAGGCTTAAGTCTTAAGTTAGTAGTTAGGTTAGATTGCCTAAAGGGGTAAGCCTACTTAGCTTATAAGCAGTCTATATACCGCTAATATACTAATTATGGGCTGGTGGTCTTCTGGGAGGGTTCCAGTTGGGTCCCTAATTAGGCGCGTTAGTGTATTCCTCTGGCATTTCTAGTTTAGGGGAAGATTTTAGGTTATATCTAGCGCTTAATCTTCTAATTAGCCTAAATAGGGCTGGAAGGGTTCTGGCTGCTTTCTAGTAGTATTGTAACCATTATAGAGGGTATTTATGTTTTCCTTAGCATTGCCAATAACTATAGGTGTGCGAGAGTTATTAAGCTCTTAGTGTATCTGGGTATTAGGGCTTATTTAGCCGTCTTGCCTAAAGGTTTATATTGTCGCAATCTCTTGCTATTAAAGGGACCTTCCTGCCTTAGCGCGACGGCTGTCTATAAGGTATTTATAGAGTTTTTATTTAGGTTATCGCGAGATTTTAAGGAAGAATAGTAGATATAAATAAAAGATATAAATAAACAATCTGGTTTTTAAAGCCAGCTGCCCTTCTAAATAGAGTAGGAAGGATTTAAATATAAGGGGACTTTGTAGATAGGGGGCTATAAGGACACGATTGTGGAATAGAATAGATTGGTAAGAGAGATGAATCCTTAAGGAGGTAAGGCCTTTGGGATCGTGGAGACTATATACTACGGGCATATGCCTCTGGCACGTGACCGGCGACCATCTAAGGGGCGTCCGGAGGTTGTCCCGAAGGCAACCCAAGGTGTCTGCAATAATATCCCTTATATAGTCCCTAGAAGTGGTAGTCCTACTAAGAAGTCCTTAAGGACCTTAGCTAAATATACCGTGACTATAACCTAGTGGCCACTAGTTAAGCTAAACTACGTGCCCTAAAGATAAGTCCTACTAAATTATTTAATAAGTTCTATATTAAATTCTAGAAATATACCAGAGTCCTCGCCTAAGATAATACTAAAGACTAAAAAGATTTTCTTAAAAAAGTTACTTATCGCCTTAGTTACGCAGCCGCTAGCCATAATTATAACAATGTTTATAATATGGTAGCAGCACTATAGAAGATTAAACGACGGCTAAACTAGATTGCTACTATAAACCCCTGCCTAAAGACCTCCCTATAAAAGCCCTCCGGACCTACTAAACCACTAATACCTATTACCCTAAGCAACACTACTAGTCCTAATATTGACCTCTCTATACTAACTTTCCTATAGAAGCTATTAGATGGAGAACGCGAACTATTCTAGAAGCTAAGGTATTGCTATAGATGCCGTTAAGAAGGCTGTTATAGCTATAGCCTAAACTGCCTAATAGCTAGGTTTAGTAGCTGCCGCCTAATACCTAACCTAGTACCTTAAACACTAAATATATTGCTATATGCCACTACCGTATAAGATAAAGACGTAGTAATAGCGGTAGAGTTAGATATGGAAACGGAAAACGCCCTAATAATAAGGGGATCTATATATTGGCCTACTTAGTAGATAACTTAGTAAAAATAAATAAATGGAAATGGATAGTTTTACCTATAATAGAAATTACTACTAAAAAACAATATAAAAGCCGTTCTATAATTAATTGCGGAGCTACTAATAAATTTATAGATACCTAATTTATGCGTACTTATAACCTATTTACCTTACCCCTTACTAAAGCCCGCGCCCTATAACTTACTAATAGTAGTTATACCGCATAGAAGATTACCTATATAGTATAACTCTACCTAGATATAAATGGGCACCAGGAAGAGCTCTAGGCCTATATTATACCACTTACTAACTACCTTATTATCCTTAGAATAAACTGGCTTAAATAATATAACCCTGCTATTAACTAGAAAAAGAGAGAAATAACCTTTAACTCTAAATACTGTAGAGAGACTTGTTTAGGGAATAGCCTAGCTGCCTCTATTTACTCCCTAGGATATTAACCTAAGGAACCCCTTATTACCTTACCTATAACTAACTGCTACTATATAAATGCCGCGGCTTTCTACCGTATAGTATATAGGAAAAGCTAGACCGTTACTACAGCCTCTTAATTATAACTATATAAGCTTAATAAAGAATAGAATTATATCCTCTATAGTAATAGGATAGATATAGTTAACCTTTTAAAAAATAATACCCCTATAAAACTCTATAGACTTTTACCTTTAGACTTTAAGAAGTTTATAAGCTTAAAAAAGGACTTACTAATAAGGAACTCTATAAGCTCCTCCCTAAGAGGTACTATAACTTTATTAACATGTGCTTATAAAAGAGCGTAGATATACTCCCCCTATATTAACCTAATAATTATACCATTAATATTAAATAAGGAAAACCGCTGCCCTATAAGAGACCCTACCTAATATTAAAAGACAAACTTCTAGTTATTAAAAAATATATCAATAAGCACCTTAATAAAGGGTTTATTCGCCTTAGTATATCCCTAGCAACTGCCCCTATCCTCCTTACTAAGAAGCTAGGAGGAGGTATTTAATTCTATATTAACTATAGAGGACTTAACGCTATTATAATTAAGAACTAATACCCCGTACTGCTTATATATAAGACTTTTAAGCGACTTAGCTAAGCTAAAATCTATACTAAGCTTAATATTATTGCCGCCTTTAACCGCCTTTAAATATAGGAAGGTAATAAATAGAAAACCGCATTTGTATTGCGCTTTAGCCAATTTAAATATACTATTATGCTATTTGGCGTATATAACGGCCTAGGCAGCTTTTAAAGCTATATTAATAACGCCTTATAGGACTACCTTAACGACTTCTGCTCTATGTACCTGGATAATATACTTATTTATAGCAATAACCCTTCTAAGTATACTAAGCATATTTAAAAGGTTCTATAGCGCCTTAAGGACACAGGACTTTATATTAATTTAAAGAAGTGCGAATTCTTAGTTACAGAAGTAAAATACCTTAAACTAATTGTTACTATTAAGGGTATTTATATAGACCCCAAGAAGGTATATATAATTACTAAATAGCAAACCCCTAATTGTATTAAGAATATATAAGCCTTCCTTAGTTTCGCCAACTTCTATTAAAAGTTTATATATAACTTCTTAGGTATTATAGCACTACTTATAGTAATAATATAAATAAAAGGCCTTTCTATAAAAGGAAGAAAAATATATCTATATTTTACCTAAATGCCTAAATATAAGAAGGCGTTCTAAGACCTTAAAGATGCTTTTACTAAAGCACCTATCCTAGCTTATTTTATATTAGGATAACAACTCTATCTTAAAACCAACTCCTTAGACCACGTTAACGTAGACGTTCTCTCCTAGATAGGTAATAACGGCCTCTTCTACCTAGTTGCATTCTACTTATCTAAGCTTATACTATAAGAATATAACTATAAGATCTATAATAAAGAACTCCTTATAATTATATAAGCGTTTAAGGAATTATAACTGGAACTCTCTTTAGTAGAACCTAACTAGCTAACTAAAGTCCTTACAGACCATTATAACCTTAAATACTTTATAACTATAAAACAGCTAAACTAACGCCAAGTATACTGGAATAAATTCCTTTCTAGTTTTAACTTTAAAATTATATATAGGCTAGGAGTATAAGGTACTAAGCCTAATAGCCTAATACGCCGCTTATAAGACCTTCCTTAGTCTAAAGATAACCTCTATAATTAGTTCTAATAATAAACAATCCTAAAATTATGAAATTTGGCCTTAGGTATACTACCTATAATAGAGCTAACTATACCTTAGCTTTATACTATAGAACTAGAGTTACCTCCTAAAATTAATAAGCTTATTACTATAGTATATAACATCTCTGTTAACCTATTACTATACTAACTTATTACTGTAAAGACCGCTAGCGCCTATATGCTGCCTACTAACCTTTAAGGCTTAGGCTAGATTAATATGGCAGCCTTAGAAGTAAAAGAGAATAGGCTCTACTATAAAGGCCGCTTATTTATTCCTAACTTAGAAAATCTATAATAGCAACTAATCTAAATAGCCTATAACCTCTGGTTAAGCGGCTACCTAGGTAAAGAAGGAACCTATAAGCTTTTTAGCCGATACTACTTCTAGCCTAAAATAATAGACTTAGTTAAATACTTTATAGGTGCCTGCCACAGTTATAAGCGCGCTAAGGCCTTTAATATAAAGTACTAAGGACTACTGTACCCTCTACTAGTACCTATATAATAATAGGCAGATATTGCTATTAATTTTGTTATTAACCTACCACCCTATAAATAACAGGGCCGTACCTATAAGAACATCCTTATAATAATATACTAACTTATAAAAGAGCGCCACTATATCCTAACTAAAGGTATAGCTGTTAGCAACGTTACTAACGCCTTTCTTTGTAAAGTCTACCAATTATATAGGTTACCTAACTTAATTACGTCCGACTAAGGCATATAGTTTAACTCTAATATATAGAGATAAATCTGCCAACGCCTTAGTATCTCTATTAAGATGTTTATATCCTTCTACTATAAAACTGCTAGATAACTAGAAAATGCTAATGCTAGTATAAAAGCGTACCTATAATAGGTAGTCGCCTATAGTTAGGATAACTGGGTAGATTACCTTCCACTAGGTAAATTTATAGTAAATAACTATGTCTTAACCACTATAGGACTTACCCCATTCTTTGTAAATAAGGGTTATTACCCCTAATCTAGTATAAAGCTACTAGAACCTATTAAAAAGAAACTGCTATATAGAAAACGCCTTAAGATGCTACTTACTAACTAATATGCAGACTGTATAAAAATCCTACTTAATTACTATAAGGGAGAAATGGCCTAGGCTTAAGTAAAGTAGGCCTACTTCGCTGACTATTATAGAACGCCACTACTAGAGATACGTGTTAGCAACTAGGTATAGCTAGATATATATAATATCTCTATATAGAGGCCTATAAAGTTACTTAACTATAAGAACCTTAGCCCTTACCTAATTAAATAAGTTATTAATAGAGCTCCTACCTACCCTAGCCACCTATGGGATATAGCCTATATTTTACCTATAGCTACTATACCTTTATTAATATAACCCCTTACCGGGATAGATATTGTAATAAAGTCTTATAGAAATACTATAAGGGACTCGCTAATAGGCTAGGTGTGTAGGTAAACAAGAAGTTAATAATATAACAGTAACAAATAATAACTGGTAGAGTGGTTGCCCAACAGATTAACTCCAATTGTATTCTAAGATTCACTATAAGGAAAGGAACTATCTAGGTAGGGACTGTGGTCCTTTAAATACACATCTATACTCCTAAGAAATCCTCCTTATACGTAAGATACGCACTATATATATTATATATACGTTCCCTTTATACACCGTGTATACCGCATATAACGTTATATAACTCGCTTACTATTCCTTGTTATATAGTTCCACGGGTTCTATTTTAGACTATGCCCTTATTAACTAACTAGCTTCCTCTAACTCCTCTTTAAGTAGTTATAATATTGTACTTAAAGCGTTTGTAACACCATCTCCCTCCTCTTTATTTTTATCCTTAAAGATTCCTAATATCTCTAAGTTATTTACTAGAGGTATAATGTCCGTTTAATTAATTTAGTTAATATTATTACTTATTATGCCTAAAGCTCCTTCTTCTTTATAAGCGCAGTGCTATGCCCGTACTATTGCTACCATACTGTTGCTTAATAAGATAATACTGTCTCTATATTCTCATTATATAAAAGAGGGGTTAGTTTGCATTGCGCTACTAAGTCCTATGTCTTAATAACCGTCCTTTTACTTAGAGTACACTAAAGCGAACATTTAATTGTCTTGTAATGTTTGTTCTATTTCTAACGCTAAGTATACGCGTCCTACTATTCTTAATAGTCTTTAAGTTCCCTTGTTAATTGCTACTAGGGTCCCAGGTTTAATCTGCCGCTATAAAGCTTAACAGTAAGTTAACTTAAGCTCTTGCTAAACTTAAGCGTTCCTATAACGCTAAACAAAGGGCCTTAGAAGCCCGGATTGCTATATCCGCTTATTTGCTTTATCTTAAGAAAGTTCGCAAGAAGGTGTGTTCTAAGAAGTAGAAACTTATAGAACAAGGCCTATAGGAACTTAGTAATAAAAGAACAAATTCTCCTCTGATAGAGAGGGAAACAACTCCAAATATATTAGTAGCTATTCCTTATAAGTCCCCCTTAAGTAACTTATTCTTTAGTAATCCTTCTTTATTAATACTGCCTAACCCATTCTCTTCTAATACTCCTATACCTTTCTTATAGTGTTTTTTTAAGTTGCCTAGTAGTTCCTAGGTTGTCTCTTTATAGCCTATCCACTTAACTTTATACTATGTCTTGTTATTAACGTCCTTATAACTAATAATCTTTAAAACTTGCCATTTATCTTCTTCCTATCCTCTATATATGTCCACCTTATAAACTGGTGGCTTAATATTCCTATGTGCTGGCTCTAGCATTATGATATGCTATATAGGGTAGATCTTCATTTTCTCTAGTAAGTCCAGCTTATATGTAACTTTTAAGATTTTTGCCTTAACTATAAACGGTCCTAGTTTAACGTAGTCTAACTTCTTACTTAGTCGTCAACTCTTAAATTTTTTATATAGTAGCTATACTTTATCCCCCTCCTTAAGATCTGGTCCCTTAGATCTCTTAGCATTATAGTACCTTTTTATTTATTCCTGTACTAGTTTAGCTGTTTCCTTAAGGTCTATATAAAGATTCATTAACGTCTCTATTCTTTACTTAGCTGTGCTACTTGTTTTCTTTACTTAATGTAGCAATAACGATGACCTTAGCTTATACCCGTAATTCGCCTTAAATAGTAATATCCCTATTCCTTCTTATGGTGTTGTATTATATACAAACTATATAACCGGTAATAATAATACCTAATTATTCTGTGCGTAATTAATATAGTGCCTTAGATACTATTCTAGTGTCTAGTTTAATCTTTCTATTTGTCCGTCTGTCTGCGGATAATATACTACTAAGGTTACTGCGCGAACTCCTTATTCTACTAAGAATACCTCCTAAAATGCTGCTATAAATCTTAGATCTCTATCTAATATAATCTTGCTTAATACTCCGTATCTTGTAAACACTTCCTTAATATAGATTCTAGTAACATCTTCTGCTAACATCTCTTCTATACACACTATAAAGTATCCCTATTTTATTAGCTTGTCCACTATTATTAAGATCGCATTATAATCTTGCCCTATAATAGGATCTTTTAACTTTAGTAACTTAATAATAAAATCCTATAATATAACCTCCTATAGTCTCTCTAGTGTCTTAATAGGTTGTAGCCCTCTGTACGGCTTATACCTTATTAGTTTATTTCTTTAGCAATCTAGACATTCTTTTATAACTTATCTCGCTAGTCCCTAGATTCCTTAAATAACATACTCCTTTTAAAGTCTTAATACTAAGCCTATAGCTCCGTTGTGTCCTTAAGTTAGTCCCTTATAGAATAACTTAATAAACTCTTTTATAATGGACCTTAGAACATAGGTTACTTCTCTATTTTTATACTATTCTGTATCTAGATCCTCTGCCTATACTTCTTAGATCTTCTATATCTAATTACTTTTAGGTAATTTATAGATCTAGCTTTCTTATATTGCTGCTATCTTAGGATAGTTATACCTAATTAATCTATCTTTGTCTTTTCGCAACATAGCCCCTAATAGTTTTTTATTATTTTATAGTTTAGCTTTCCTACTTAGAGCATCTACTTATATATTGTCTGTACCCTTGGTATACTAAATTTTAAAATAGTATTCCGTAAGCATTTCCGCCTATCTAACCTATCTTTAGTTAAGTTCCTTTATTATTAGGAATCCTATAAGGTTCTTATAGTCTATCTTAACTATAAATAGTTCCTCTATGCCTTGTAAGAATACTCTCCATTCCTTTAACGCTATAACTATACCTAACAACTTCTTATTATAGATGTTATAGTTTAGTTTTAGTGGTATTATCTTCTAACTATAATACGCTACTGGATACTATGCATCCTAGTACTTCTATAGCAAATATACTCCTAGTGCAAAGTCTAATATATCTGTCTTAATAACCGTCTCTAACTTTAGTTGGTAGATCTTAAGGATTAGTTCCTAGGTAAACAACTCCTTAAGTTCCTAAAACAATTTCTTCTACTTAGTTCCCTATACCCATAGCTCCTCCTTCTTTATTAGTCTTATAAATGGCTTAATACTCTTTAACTACTATGCTATAAACCTCCTATAGTAGTTATAAAACTCTAGAAACAACCTTAACTGCGTAATGTTCTCTAGTTCTTGCTAACTAACTATAGCTTTGACTTTCTTTAGGTCCATACTAATTTTTCCTAGTTTAATAATTTTTCCTAGTTTAATAATTTTTCCTATAAAATCGGTCTTTTTTATAAAGAACTTGCATTTCTTAATTGCTACTAGCATCTGTTCTTCTTATAGTCTTTTTAAGACCCACTTAACGTATTCTCTGTGTTCTTCCTTACTTTTTAAGTAGATAATAATGTCGTTAAGGTATACCATAATAAACTTATTAAGGTGTTCTCCTAATACGCTATTAATTTGCTTTTAGAATATTACTAGTGCGTTTATAAGCCTAAATTACATAACTAATAGTTTATATAGTCCTTCCTTTAACCTAAAGGCTGCCTTCTATTCATCGCCTTCCTTAATTCTAACTTAATAGTACGCCTATCTCAGATCTATCTTTATAAAGATCTTTGCGTTGCCTATCTAATCTTAGATTTCGCTAATTAAGGGTAAAGAATATCTATCCTTCCTAATGATACTATTTAACTGTCTATAGTCTATACACATCCTAAGTTTTCTGTTTTTCTTTAGAATAAACAGTACTAAATATCCTGCTGATAACTATAACAGTCTAATATATCCCTTTTGTAAGTTCTCCTAGATAAACTCCTTAAGCGCTACTAACTCTATTTTAGTAAGCTTATAAATTAGAAAGAACTTTAAACTTATTTCTGGTTCTAACTCTATCTTATAGTCCTATACTATATATTCTAACAGCTTTTTGCTTTCTAATAACCATAACTTTTTTCTATACTTATGGTATCTCTTTAGTATATAACTTAAGCCTCACTCAGTCTCTTTATATATCGCTCCGACTTGGTACTATACCAACTTAGTTTACTATCGCATTTTGCGTTATTAAGTATCTTTAATATTAACCTAACCTATAACCCAATTAACCTTTAAATTGTATTCCTGTAACTAAGGCATCCCTAGTATCGCCTCGTCCTTTCCTAACAGTAGGATATTAAAAGACATCTTAACCTATCTCCCTTTAATAGTTAACTAAATAGGTCCTGTTTTAAGATTAATAATACCTCCTCTATAGGCTATCTAATATCCTAAAATTATTATAAGTGGATATAGATGTTCCTTCTATCTATATAGTAACCCTATCCTTTCTACTGCTGCTAGTAATATATGGTTCCTTATTACTCTACTATCTATTAGTGCTTTAAACTATTAATCTTACTACTTAACTTATAAGTTTAGGTGTTGTCCTTAAATTCCTTTAAGAGTTTAAGGCTCTACTACTAGTTCCCTCTAGTCCTATAGGCCTCCTCTTTTCCCAACTATTAGCTACTAAATCCTACTAGTACTTAGTCCTCTCTTAGCCAATACTTAGTTTGTTTCTTTTCCTCTATATATTATAGATAAGTATTCCCTAGGCAGTCCCACCACTATTATCCATCTAGGTATTCTTCCGTAAGGAATCTTTCTAGTTAAAGTATTAGGTCCCCTTAACTCTATACTTCTACTAGGTGCTATCTATATATATACTTAGCGTTCCTAAACCGTTTCTCTTCTAGTGCCTAATATATCCTTATTAGGTACTTCCGGTTTTTGTCTTTTAGTGCTCTATATATATTATATATATTATCTATATAAGCTATTCACAATAGTATATAATACGCTGGGTAACTTAGGTTAACTCTTAACTTATTTTTATTCTTAAGTTTAAACCAATACCTAGTTAACCTAACCACTAGTAACTCTATTACGGGTACTAAGATTTATTACTTACTTCTCTAGTCCCTAGATCCTTTTTCTAGGTTCTTTAACGTTATAATTAACGCTCCTTTAATATAATTTATGCGTTTCTCTATAATGGGTTAGTTTTAAATAACTTTTTCATTTAGCCACATATAAAAGTCTTCCTATTTGTTATTATGTCGTTGCCTATACCACTTCCCGTATAACTGGTTTAGTGTATATAGTCTGTCTATAAGAAAGTACCTTATTATCACTACATTATAATATCCTTTGGTGTGTCTTTCTTTAAACCTAACTGGAATGTCTAGATCCTCTTCTTATTCTAGTTTATCTAACCATTTTACTCTAGGCGTCCCTACACTAGGCGTCCCTACACTAGGCCTATTAGTGACTCTTTATATAGGTGCTCTGTCCCTTATACAACCTACTATAGACCTTTTATCCAGCTTTTGCTCTTGCTATACGATAATTCTTTACCTAAACTTATCTATAGTTTCTTATTTACTGCGTCTTGTAGCTAGATCCTTAAAGTCATCTTGCTTCTTAATCTCCATATTAACTTTCTAATCTTTAGGCTAAACACTACGTTTACCTAGAATTGCTATAGTCCTTATTTATTTCTTAAAATCTTGGTTTCCTACTAACGTTCTTATTCGTTCCCTAAACTTATAGTTTATAAACTTGTGTCCAGTACTTATATAATATGCTTCAAACTAAGCTACTGCTCTTCCTCATTGGTTTTTGTCCGTTATGGGTTCTTAAGCCGTCCTTGTTGCGTCCTATAAGTCTAAAGCCTTTCTTATCTCCTCTTAAGAATCTTAAACCTATAGCCTTTTGCCTTTTATAAGTGGTAAGCTAGCATTAGCAGTTATCTACTTACTTAATTATCTTTAAATATTACTCCTTCCATCTTATAAAGCGATGGATGCTATATCTAACGGTATTATAATACCCGTTACTAATCCGCGTTTTATAGTAGTTTCAGTCTCTGCTTTTATTACGTTACTAAGGTTTAAGTACTCCTAGTTAGCCTTTTTTTCTTCCTTATCACTATTAATTAATAAGTACTCTAACTCTATTATTATTATTACTAATCTGTGTCCGTATATTACTATAATATCTTAATCCAGCTTATAGAGTTAATTCTGTTCTTTATCTAACTCTCTAGTTCCTTTAAGTCTTCTTAACTCTAGCTCTTACAGCTAATAGCTTACGCCATACTTAGCATCCTTATAAATTTGGCATGCGTTATTATAACAAAACGCAAAGTATTTAATCAAACACTTCTTAGTCCCGCGCAATATCCCTATATTTATATTATCGTACTCTAACAACCTAGTGCCTTTTACCGCGTAGTTACTCTAACCACCTCTATAGTTTCTAGTAAAATAACCTTATTTTCCGTAATTTATATAAGCTCCATCTTTAAACCATTTTTCTTATTATGGAGTCTGCCTAAACGTCTTCTACTACTAAAATCCCTAGTTTGGCCTCTGCTCCTTAGTTCTGTAATTAGTATAGTATAATCTTTGATTAATATCTGATACGGATCCTATCTAGGCCCACGCAGACACTTGCCGTCGCAGGGGGGAAAACTTGTAAATTGACAGGAAGAAACCCCTGCTGTATAGGGGACGGAAAAACCCTATGAGCCACCTCAGTAGGATAAAAAACCCCTGATTTGCTATGTTTGTCTATAGTAGCGGCCCTGCGGGCCTACAGCTACGTCCTGTCCTCTTTAAATGTTTGAACTCTATGGGAACCACTACTTCCTTCTCTAGCTTATCTAAAGCTAGGGTTCACTACGTCCTAGCTAGGCCTTACTATGTATGCTATATGCTTTATGTTCCATATCTTAACCATCCCCTATGTGCTATCTCCTATAGACTATTACTATATACGCCATGCCTCCTCCCCCCTAGAGCTATTGAAGGCGTAAGGGGGATTTATCTATCTTAACTACCATAATACTAACAGCGGGATATATTGTGTTGTGTTTTAGGTATCTTTTGTGCCTAGGCCCCAGCTAGGCCCTTTCTAAGGGTTACCACTCCTTAAAAGGAGACAAGGAGAACCGTGGGTTGCAATCCAGGCTGCTAGGTATTTGGTAGTTGACGGCGAGTGACCGCATGCTCCGCGGGCGATCGCCCTGGGGGTTAGGAGGGGCCGTATATTTGCTCGTTCGTTCGCAGTCGCCGTTTGTCGATGTGAGGTCGTTGATGCTTTTAATTGGGGGTCAGGGGATGTTATCAAATACTGCGTATCTATGTTGGATCGTACAGGTGCCCTAATAGAGCAGTGTAGAAGTAGCTGTTATCGTAAAGGGGTACTATTAGTGGTGGTTTTCGAGATCTTACTATCCTATATAAAAACTTTTCACTACTGCCCACAACGCTCGTAACCACCACCACGAAGTCATATTGTACGCTGTGCGACGTCTCTGCGTTGGCTCTAAGTCTGAACTTTAAAGACCTAGGTTTGTAGCCGTCACCACGTATAGGTGCAGAGTCCGTTTTCAACGGCCTAGTTCTGTAATTACTTAATCCTTAACCTCTAGGTTTCTATAGTTTCTTTATCCATCTTCTAGATTCTTTAGTACCACTTAGGTCTATTAGCTCTGCGCTATTCTATAGTTTTTAGCTCTATATCTATTAATACGTACTCTACGCCTTATACAACTATAGAACTCTATTTTGCCCTTTTTTAGCTTGTTCCCTTTAATAGATCCTATTATTAATCTTTATTAATTAATCTATTAAGTCCTATAGACTTTCTATATCTTCTATTAGAATAATTACGTCCTAGACTTTAGCCTTAAGTCCCTATTTATACTATACTATAAGCGCCTTATTATTCTACTTAACCTATATTATAAGTATCTAAAACTATATCGTATACTCTATTACTAAAGAACGTTGTACCAAGTTTTAAAGCTTTTATTCCGCTATAGTTAATGCTTCTAGGTCTCTAAATATCTATATTAGTCTTTCCGCGAATCCGTTCTAACTAGTAAATATAAATTATATATCTTAGTTAGTAGTTGTTATACTACTAACTTATATCTCTATAAGGTAAGGTTTAAACTATTTTAGTGCTCTTCCTATTAAGAACAATTCTGCATATGCTACTTAATCTATAGGTATTACTAACTTTACTCCTTCCTATATAACCTTAAAGTATATTTATATAAGGAACCCCTTAAGTTTTAACCTTTCTCCTAAGAATTGTTTAATTAACAGTAACTTAATCTTTGCTGCTTTAATTCTATTAATACGTTCCTTAAGTATCCTATTATTATCTAATAAGTAATTAACCATTTTCTATAACTAACCTCTTGTAACTACTTGTAAGTCTATATTTGCTATACTAGTATCTCCTAATCCTAAGGTAGTTATGGTTGTTAACTGCGTTATAACTAGTGCTTTGGGTGGCATATTGTTTAACTTCTCTTATATTTTAATACCGTAACCTTGGTAGTAAATATGTAACGGAATCTTATAGTAAGAACTACGGTAGGTTCTATTATTAGGCTGGGTATATAGGTATAAATAATAAGTTAATAACATAATAATAACTAGTAGAGTGGTTGCCTAATAGATTAACTCTAATTGTATTCTAAGATTTATTATAAAGAGAGAACTATCTAGGTAGGGACTATAGTCCTTTAAATACACAACCTTACGCCTAAGAAATCCCTTCGCTCTATCTGCTCTGTCTACTCTGTTTACTCTGTCCTAGATCTTACAGATTATACAGATCACACAGATTATATCATATAACTTACTTACCATTCCTCGTTATATGGTTCTACTGGTTCCATCCTGGACTATACCTATATCAACTAACTAGCTTCCTCCGACTCCTCTCCAAGTAGTCGTAACATCGTACTTAAGCTGTCCGTAACATTAACCTTATAGTTTTACTTACTGGGACTAATGTATGTGATGGGGTTATGAAGGTGACCCTAGTTATAACCGATTTACATTACCGCCTTCTTATTTAGGCTAACTTATTGCCTAAAATATACTGCCGCTTTGAACATTAACATATTTACTTCCCTTGCACAGAACTCTATATTACTAAAGCCATGCCTCGCTGGCCGCGTGCTCTAGATGCAGAAGATCGTCTATAAGCAGCTTTAGCAACCTAGCGAACAGCAAGTATCTATAAAAGCGCCAAACCTTGTGCGAAAGCCTATGACGTTACAGAGGTCCCTAACAATTTTATACTAACGTACGCGCAAGCACGGGTGCGCATTTTACAGCCTATGTAGCGTATACTAAAGTCTACCCCCTGCCTTATTTGGTTTAGACGCTTCCTTACTAAGTTAGAACATCACATACGTTTGACTTGTTTGCGCCTGCATCGCGAAAATCAAAGTGCACGCCATGACTGCAACACCACGATTAAGTCTTAATTTTAGCGTCTAAATTAGATTTAGAACGCGCTAAAGGAGCCATTGGTAAAGTCCTCCTAAAATGGCAAGTCCCTATGTAGTGCTTTGTAAGTCGACGCGCGAACTAATTTAGGTGCTGTTACCTGAGCTGCCTCCGCGCCTACGCCTGCGCTCGCGCCCGCGCCCGCTATTTCTAATTATCTCCTAAGCCCTTCTGCTTTTTCTATATTTAGTTATATTATAATTATATACCTGGTTGTTGTCTTAAGGGGGGTAAGTTCCCTATGCTGTAGAAGTATAGCTATAGCAGCCTAGGTGCGGTTCGCCAGTAAAGGGGGGTTTTATTTATTTTTAATTTTACTTAGCTATTAGAGGATTTAATTAAGGGATTGCTAGAGGGGCGCCTAAGGTTCACTAAACTGGCGGAGCCGTTCTACTAGATCGTTATGGCTAATAGTAACTCCCCTATAATTCTAAATACTAGACGCGTCTAATAGGCTTTATATTTTGTTAGATGCCTTCTTAATAGAGGTATTTCCGCTTTATGGTGTGGTATTCGCCTATCTTTGTTATGGAGGGCTATTACTAGGCATGGTTCTGGTGGTTATACGTAAGTGCAAACCACCGTCATTTGACGTGTACTTTCCCTGCAATGCATATATCTTAGGGGGATTCTCTAGGTGTTTTTTAGGGTTCTTTTAGTTGGTTTTAGTCTTTTTGGGCTAAGTGCAGTAAGAGCTCCTTCCTATATTTCTTATACCTCTTTATATAGAGCTTTAGTAAACTTCTTAAGTAAAAGGATTTTAATTAGTTAATCCTTAATGCTAATACGCTAGTATTTCTATTATAAAGAGAGCTCCAATCTTATTATAAGAATAGAAAGTATTTTTATACTCTTAGGCCTAGCCCTAGCTATTAATAAACTAGTAGTATATATAATAAATACTATAGTAAAAAAGTTATATCCTATTAATCTATTCTAAGTTAGGGAGGTTACTATTAATTTGCTTAAAACTATAGTTAATTATAAATTGCTAGTTAATTATATTTATTTCTACTCTAGAATTAAAATAGATAAGTATTTTAATCTTAGTCTAATTCTATAAAACCTCTCCTAGGTAGGTAAGGCTAGGCTTAGTCTCTACTTATTAGTAGCGTATTACTAGCGCTAAGCTGTTAACAACGTTTCTACTTTTCCCGAACTGGTAATAGTTAAGATAGAAATTTATTTTAGATTTTTCTTAGTCTCTATACACTAGCTTATATAGTGCCTAAGTTTATAGTAATTAAAGTAAACTACTTTAGAAAGGTTTAGTCTTTTTATATTAAAGTTGTTACTTTTTATTTATAAGGCAGTAGCTCTTTCCTATTGTTTTTATTTCAAGATAACGACTATGTTAGCAGTTAGGCCTTAATTAGCTCCTTAGTTTAGAAGTAGTAGGCTAATACTTTTTATTTAGACGTATTGTTAACGCTATCAGTCCGTTTTAAGTAGTAGGGATATTTTAGTAATTAGGAATTAACTCTTAAGGATTCTTTTATAAATGGGTAAAAAGGTATATCTACCTTACTTCTTTAGAATATTTGACTATAAGCTAGTTCTTTAAAATACTAAAGTACGTATTAAAAATATAGATACTCTAGTTTAGAAGTTGCCATATATCTTACTATTGTTGAAAAGTATTAAGCTGCCGATTTACTAGGTTATTAATAAGATTTAAAAGGAATATCTTAAATTCCTCCTACAAAATATTAGAAGGGTCCTCTATTATAAAATACTACAATTATATTTTATTAAGTTCCTTTTAAAAATACTGTATTATAAATAAAACCTTTATATAATTAGTTAGGAAGGCCGTAAGGTTAATGCGAAATATATTTTTAGCGTATGTCTGGAAAATGGGAGAGTGGTAGGGGCTAGCCTGGGGTCATTTCAGCTGGATCCGCTGATCTGCTTATATACACTTCTTTACGCTAGCCCAGGGCCACTTTAGCCACTTTAGCTACTTTAGCTACTTTAGCTACTTTAGCTACTTTAGCTACTTTAGCTACTTTATATCTAATAGCTATAATATTTATAATATTTCCTATAACTGCAATATTTATAAAATAATTAAAATTTAAAATATTAAATTAATAGTAGTTAAAGGGGTATATATAGCAGAAGGGGGGAGCATCACGCAGAGGCTCTAAATCATCAATTGGCTGGTCCAGATAATCCGCCGCCCGTGTACTGATTTCCTAACTAGGCCTAGTACCTGCCTGCCTGTGTCAGTATCTGATTTAATTTAGGGGAGGGGTCAGCCCGATTTAAGGCTCTAATTAACGCGATTGATTATATTAATACAAATCGTTCTCTATAGGCGTTTGTTAGCTTTACATTCAAACGGTAGTTATCTAGGTGCTTCCCTAGGAGGCCTTGATCCGATTCGACTTATTGATGGGCTGATATCGAGGCTCTGGTTCGATTTGATCGATCGATTAAATTATTCGTGGTGTTCGCTAGCTGGTCGTTCGAATAGTTGTCGTCTGGGTCTACAGTTGTCTGGTTCTGGCGACGGTCCTCTAGCTACCGTTCTAGTACCTCCTTAAGTAGGGAGGATGCAAGGAAGGAAGGGTAAAGGTGGCATTTAGGTGTATAAGGGGTATATAAAGGCATATATAGAGGCTGTTAGGAATATAGCGGGGACCTAATAATACTTAGGACGATTTATATAATTGGGAAAATCAAAGTCCTGCTAGGAGCCTGCTAGGAAGCCTGCTAGGAGCCTACCAGGAGGCCTTTAGGATTTTAATACCCTAATAGCAATAAATACAATAATACTAATAATATTTATTTTATAGCCGTAAGCTAGCGTAATGCTAGCGTATAACGTGTTCTATTAGTGAGCTGGCACCCCTAGTAAGCTAGCAGCCCCAAAAACCACCAAAAATTAGAAAAAATGCACCTTGATATCTTAATAACGGCTTAATAATAAATTCTATAATTATCTAATTAGCCTTTTATACCTATTTTAAACCTCTTATTGGTTTTAAAAAATAATCTATTAAGTAGTTTTAATAATATCGCAATTTAGCCCAAAATTGGGGGCTAAAACTTAAGAAAACTCAATATCTTAATAACGGCGAGGCTTATTATTCTAGAACTTTAACAGAAGTCTTAGAATAGGTATATAAGGCTAGCTATAGAATTTTAGAACTTATTATAAAGCCATTATTAAGATATCAAAATGCGATTTTCCCAATTTTTGGTGGTTTTTGGGGCTGCTAGCTTACTGGGGGTGCTAGCTTACTGGTGAAACACGTTAGCTCTAGGGCTTAGCTAATATAGCGGAAAGCTAGCCCTAGGCTCTAGGGGGTTGGCTAATATGGCTAAAAGCTGGCCCTAGGCCCTAGGGGGTTGGCTAATATAATAAAAAGCTGGCCCTAGGCCCTAAAAACACTTTTAGCGAAACTAAATTTCCTACGCCACTTCCCGTTTTCCTAATGTTGGTTATATAGGGTGACTTACCAATAACGACTACTCAAGTAGGTTATAGTGATGTTGGTTAATAACTTCATTTTATTGGAATAAGGAAGGGCGAGGAGCTTAAGACTCCTCGCCACGCTAGTGCCGCGGCGTTATGTAATAACCGCTTGCCTAATTCCCGACACTGGTAACTCTTCTTTTGTAGTTGCTATCTATATACAAATACTGCTTAACTAGCGTAACAAATATTAATCCTCCTTACTTACTATTACCACTGTAATATAAGTCTCGCTGTTCTAAAATTTGCCTCTTAGTACGTGGTGCTTTCTTACTTGGAGTTGCGGGTGGATATTATATTAGGGCCACTAAGGCGCTAATTATAAGCGAGCTAATAGCGATTTTCCATACCGGGTATAGAAAATCCTGATTAGCTGCTCTTAAATTGCTATATCTTCTACTCCCTTTTAACCTAACCTTTAACTCGTATATGTAGAGTATTTATATTAACGAACGTCTCTAGTGCCTTATTTGGGTTTGCCTTTGTTATCGCATCTACTGGGTTGTCTTGGCTATTAATCTACTAAATTTTAAAGAGTTTTTAATGCTTATAGGATTGCCGAAGTGCTATAATATCAATTATAAGACGCTTCTCCTTTGTGGTACCAAGCTTAACTAAACACTTATAGAGGGAATATAAGTTAGTGTATATAATTATAGGGATAATAGGGAGTTTAAGTCGATCTATAATTATTTTTAGGGTAGTTCCAATTGCAATTGCTATGTTAACTCCGCTAACCATTCTATATATCTCTAATGCTAGAACGCTTCGGGTGACGTGCTTGCTCTTAGTTAAGCTCTAATGGATAAGATTGCCATAGATTATAAAGTTATTCTCTCTAGTAGATTTATTCGCGATGATGATTTTATATCCTAGCTAGGAGCTAAAATCTTTATTATTTATAAATAATCTATCAACAAATATAAAGAGCTTAGCGGTAGGAAGATTAATAGGCACGTAGAGTAGTCCCCAATTAAGATGGTTTATTTGCCAGGAAAGACGCTTATTTAGGGCAAGGACGTTATCCTTAGTTAGTTTCTAGTGTTAAGCGGTAATAGAGAGATCAAATAAAGCCTTAGGTTAATAGATAAAAGCAATATAAGCTCCACAAGCGCGTTACTCTATGTATCCTTGCTTCAGAGAATTAATATTAATAACGTTAATCTTCTTACCTTAATCTTTCTGGCGTAAAGCAATAGAATCCTTATTTAGGGAGAGGATGCATCCATTAAAAAGTAATGGTGTTGTTAAATTAAGCTTTTCCTTTGGCTTTGCTATAAGATTTGCCTTTACTAGCTTATCTTCTTTAAGAGCTAAGAATTGGTCATCTTCTAAGATAATTATATTATTGGTTTATATGCCGATAATTCCAAATAGAGTTCCCGTAGTTATAATAAGGAAGTAGGGATTGAATATAAAAGTAGTTATTAAGAGCTTCTCTTTATAGTGCTTGCTATAAGTAGCCCACTAATAAGTTCCTGCCTCTGCGATTCTATATAATAGCTTAAGTATAACTATAATTGTATCTTCGGGATATTGGTAGCGAATTTGCTCTAGAAGGTATGCTAGTATTAAGCGCTAAAGGCGCGTCTCTAATTGGGTATAGGCCTAAGTAATATCTCATAAATAAACTACTATTCTATTCTTTATTAAGGAGGGAGCTAGCGCAATAATAACTCGCTAACTAGCTTGTTAAATCATAGGGAATTGCATAAGAATTACTTCCTTGCCGTTATTATTATAACCTTAAATAACCAGTCTCAACTTCTTAAATGGGGTATTAGTAGCTTTGCCCTTAATCTTGTTAACTATTCTTAACTTAAAGATGCAAACTCTATTAAACTTAGTAAGGTTATACTTCTTAAATTTAAAAACTCCTCTTATAATAAGACCGTTGATCTTTTGCTTGTTAGATACTTAAAAAGGAGCTCTTAGAGTTATAATACAGCCTTCCTTTTAGAGCTATTTTACGAGCTTAAAGTCAGCCTTCTCTTTAGCTGTTATAAAGGCCATTAATAACTCTTCTCCACTCTTAATAGCGGTAACGAATTGCTCTTCGAAATTAACAAGGTGTTAGCGATTTTATAATCCCTTTAGGCGACCTTTACCGCGTCATGGTTGCGGCATATCTACTATAATTATATTAGGATTGTAGTCGCCTTCTAGAGTACGTTAATCATAGTTCTCCTTTAGGGTATCCTTTAGGGTATCCTATAAAGGCTTAGAACTATCATTTCTGTAGTAAGGCTTAACAACAGTTAAGCAGAATTAAGTGGGTCTATAGGGCATCTAAAGAGTACAAGTTTAACTATTAATTGTAATGAGTTTATATAGGCCTAACTATCCTCCCTTTTCACGCCATACGTGTACCTTAGATTGGAGTGGCAGATTGAGCGTAGTTAAGGTATTTAGGCCATTTCTTATTCCTAGTGCGTCGTTGACCTAGCATGCGGCGTAGAGACGTTGTACCTCTTTCGTTGCTTTGCGAATAGCCTCCACTCGTTGCGTAACGGATAGGGATAGTGGAGAATTGTTAGTTATTTAAGGGTAGGCGCCAAAGACTAGTAATATAGGTACGAGCCCATTTAGGCCAGCGGAATTATTAACAGCCTTAACAGCCATCTATAAGATAAGCTCTTCGCTAGCGCCCTCTAGTTCTAAAGAAATAATCTTATATGCTCGTTGTAATGGTGTATAATATCATTCTACTTTTCTAATACTATTGTGTGCCTTAATAGGGACTTCCTTGACCTTAATTTCTATTATCTTTACCTATTACCAAAACTCTGCAGATAAGAAGTTCCTTCCTATATTATAAATAACTCAATCAGGGGGTCCTAGGTAGACATTAATTTAGCATAATTAAAGAGTATCCTATACGTTCCTAGCTGACATATCCTTCAGGAAACGTGCGGCTTAGAAGGAGGTTAAAAGGTCAACAACTTAAAATACTGGCTTGCCGCTAAGATACATAATATCAATAATAATATAGAAGTTGAAGTCGTAGTTATCTTTAAGGGTAAACTTAAATCGGCCAGGGGACTTCTGGTTTATTTAGCAGTGATAGTAGTACTTTATAAGATGCTTAATTACCTTAACCTTAACTTTATAGCCTGCTCGCTAAAGAACCCTAAGCAATTGGTAAACGGATAGGTGGCTAAAACAATAGTGTAGTTGACGTAGCTCTAACTTAGTTAAGTGGCTCTAAGCAACGCTCTTTTCTAGTTAATAAAGGAGCAACTAGGGGTGACCCTATTTACATATAACGGGCACCCAATTATCTCCCTAAATGAGCATATTCTTAAGGTTATTAAGTTTAACGCCTAATTTATCCATATCTCTAATGCAAAATAGAAACGGGGTGTTCGCGGGAATAATATAGAAAGTGATATACCCTAAGGGGGTTTTAACCTTAATTGTGCTAAAAGAGATTGCAGTACCCTTGCTAAAACGAATTGTATATTGGCCTGCCATTGATTAATTAATCTAAATAGAGCTATTAAGCTGCTAAAGAGCTTAAACTTAAGGTTCTCCTACTATAGATACTCCTACGGCTCTAGTATCTGGCATAATACTATAAAAGATATTCGCCGAGTATCTATTGTTAAAGGAGAATGTAGAACTCTCCTTTAGCTTATTAAAGATGTTTAACTTTATAATAGCATGGAGCGTAGATTGGTTATTAAGAATAGTAATGGTTTATATGCCATCTATCTCACCATACTTAGTAAAGTATTAGTTGGGAGAGTAGTCCTCAATTTCTATATCTATAAGAAGCTGTTTGGCCTTATTAACCTTACCCTTAAGATCTTCTTCGCCTTTATATTGAACTAGGAAGCTTTGGAAGTAGGCTATAGTAACCTTATAATTTTTAACATTTTATGCGCTCTGGCGAAATTTATTATATGCCTCCTTTTGTCTATTAAGAGGGTGCCTAGTTAACCAGCAATTTGGCTTCTTATAAACATAGCATTTCTTCTATTAATTGTTTTGAGATAAACCTCTATAAGGACCTCTATGGTTGCTTTATGGTTGACGTTAATTATACCCTCTGCTATATCCCCTACCCTGGCCACTATATATTCGATCAGTCCAGTTATAATCATATTGGTCAGTCAGGTCGATTAAAGTAGGTTAGGGTTAGGCGTTAAATTACTATACTTCTTAAGAGCGCAGAGCGGTGCTAATAGAGGATCTTAATTAAGCACACACTCCTTTATAAGTATTTACAGGATTAAAGAGGGTAAGTTTACATTCTTTAACACCTTAGCATACGCTAATAACTTAATCGCATAGGCTGAAGTCCTCTTAATATAATTTAGATAAACCACGCTAAATTATCTAAAGTTAATTAAAGAGCTTTTAAAGACAGTCAAGTTAAGAGGCATCTAGGTTTATAGCAATAATTCTTAAGAAGGTAGTCTCTCTCTACTCCAATATATACTGCTGCTTATTCTCTTCTGTTTTAAAGTGGCATCTTATCTTATATATCATTTAGTTAAAATCGTATCCTTTTCCTACCAAACAATCATAATAGAAGGTACTGGCGCGGCCCTTAAGCATAACAGAATAAGCGTTATAATATTGGTTAGGTTCCAGTCCAACCTTCTAGCAACAGTTATAGAAGATACACAGCTTTAAATTAAGGATATTATACAGTTCCCTACCAAACCTCTTCTCCTAGTCCAAATAGAGTTTCATAAGCTCTGTAAACATTTTTAAGGTGCCTCCGAGCGGTGTTAGGCCACGTTGAAATTGCATTAGAGATTAAGGTAGGGATTACTTTATAGGCTACAGTAGAGATATAGAGCTTAATAGAACACAACGTGGTACCTAATCTTCCTATAGTAGAGTTTAAAGGTTATTAAATCACAAAGTAAGGGGGTCTTACGCTTGCTCTTAGGGGGCAGTAGTTAAAGTTACAGGTTAAATTAGTGGGAGCGATGGGTATAGTACGTAAGAACTTATACCTAGAGCAATAGAATTAGAACATGTCTCTATTAGTATATCATTTAGATTCTATCGTAAGTTAAGCTTCTTTATATTATATAGTTAGTGCTCAATCTCTTATAGAGTCCATTTGTGCTCTTCTTTTACGTCAATAACTTGCTCCTAAATATTGTCTCTAATAGTGTCTCCATCTATAGGGACAAATACTCCGTTCTTTTAAAGGAAGTTACGGAAGTCTCATACAATATTCTTCTTCGCAAGGGCCTATGTTTCCTTTGTCCATCCAACAAAGTCCTCCTTCATGCAATACCATAGCATAGTATTATTGTATTCGCTGTCTGTGTATTATACTATACAGTATAGTAAGAATCCGTTTAGGTCCTATTACTCGGCGTTTATAGGGTCAATGTTTTTATCCCATATCTCTAGGTTAATGTCGTTCTCGTACTTCTTTAGGTAGGTTAACGCCATAATAGGAGTAAAATTAACGGGGTGTCGTACATCAAAGATAGGTAGGATTTTCGGCTTTATAGGATCTCATAGGTTTGCTATCAAAAGGTAGGCAATTTAAGGCGTAGTTAACGCGTTTTGGACATTGACTTAGGACCCTAGGTTTAGTAACACTTCTAACCTAAAGTACTTAACCAAATCTTCGTAAACGCAATTGTTCTGCGTAATAGACGCAACTTGGTATCTCCTAGTACTCAATAACACTTCTGTTACTGGTTTTCCGCAAGCCTAAGGTAGTATAGTATCGCCAGGAACCTCTACACGAGACTATCTCTTCTGTCAATAACCTAGCTACTCTATAGTTGACTGTATGTTTAACCACTGATCAGTGTTGGTCACACAGGGTGACTCACCAATAACGACTACTCAAGTAGGTTATAGTGATGTTGGTTAATAGCTTCATTTTATTGGAATAAGGAAGGGCGAGGAGCTTAAGACTCCTCGCCACGCTAGTGCCGCGGCGTTACGTAACGACCGCTTACCTAATTCCCGACACCTGACGTAGTAAAAAAAACTTGCGATATTCTTAAAGCTTTTTCTATAATAGTTATTAAATTTCTCTAGCTAAAAAACCTGCTTTATAGGAGGTAGTAACTTATCCTCGGCTCGGCACTTCTCTACCCTTATTATAGAAGTAGCGCTAAGGCAGGCCGATACTATAGAGTCTGTAAGTACGCTTTCTTTAGTAATAGCACGTTATTTACTCTAGTAAATTGACTAGGGACGCATAGTTATCTCGCTATCGCGTTAATAGAGATTCGCTAGCTCTTTTTAAAGGGTTTGGTATTCTACTTACTAGAGTAAGCGAGTACGCTCTTTATTTATCTCTATAAGAGTAGTAGTAAAGACTTTTAAATCTTTAAGAGTTTCTCCTTATTTAATAGAGTAGACCTTATTATTAGAGTCCTAAGTTATTTTATCATCGCTTCTCTATCATTATAATCGCGTAGCTGGTGCTATTCTACGCCTAGGCCAGTACTTTAAAAAAGGGTAGAAGTATTAGAATTGTTAGGACCTAAAGTCCTAAAGGTATTATACTAATAAGGGCATAAGAACAGCATTAGAGCAGATCAAGAAAGGCAGTAATATTATAGATGGTTTAAGAATAAAACTAATCCTTACTTCCTTCCTAGAGAGCAGGAGCCTTTCTATATACTAGACCGGGATTGAGTAGAACGTGCGTTAAGCCAATAACGTAGCTAGTTGTCGCAAGCTCAATACCTTACCAAGCATCGTGACATTACTAAAGATTATCTAATATTTTCTCTACTTTAACTTTTAAGTATACTACTCGCAATCGATTTTGTAATACTTTATAGTATATACCTTATTATATAAAATTTTAATACAGGCCTTTAGCGTACGCGACGTAGATTAGTGTAAGGGATATTATTGCGGACACCTTAGATTACCTTCAGGACAACCTCCAGACGCCTCTGAGATAGTCGCCGGTCACGTACTAAAGGCATGTGCCCGTAGTATATAGTCTCCACGATCCCAGAGGCCTTACCTCCTCAAAAATTCGTCTCTCTTACTAATCTATCCTATTCCACAATCGTGTCCTTATAGCCCCCTGTCTACAAAGTCCGCTTACATTTAAATCCTTTCTACTCTATTTAGAAGGGCAGCTGGCTTTAAGGACTAGATTGTTTATTTATATCTTTTATTTATATCCACCATTCTCCCTTAAAATCTCGCAACGACCTAAATAGAAACTCCATAAATACCTTATAGACAGCTGTTGCGCTAAGGTAAAAAGGTCCCTCTAATAGCGAGAGATTGCAATAATATAAACCTCTAGGTAAGACGGCTAAATAAGCCCTAATACCTAAATGCACTAAGAGCTTGAAGACTCTTGTATACCTACAGTTACTAGCAACGCTAAGGAAAACGTAGATACCCTCTACAACAGTTACAACACTGCTAGAAAGCAGCCAGAACCCCTCCGGCCCTACTTAGGCTAATTAGAAGATTAAGCGCTAGATATAACCTTAAAATCTTCCCCTAAACTAGAAATGCTAAAGGAATATACTAACGCGCCTAATTAGGGACCTAACTGGAACCCTCCTAGAAGACCACTAGCCTATAATTAGTATAGTGGCGGCGTATAAACTGCTTATAAGCTAAGTAAGCCTACCCCTTTAGGCAATTTAACCTAACTACTAACTTAAGACTTAAGCCTTATAAGGAAACCTATATTAGCTATTAGTACTAACACTACCTCTATAGCCGGAGCTTCCCTAGGCCTAAGGTTGGAAAGTTAAGAGCCCTATACCAATTTTCTTTAAGGAGGATATTGGGAAGCTGCCGCAAGGCTCTTAAAAGCTATATGGGAAGGAGCCACTAATAAATATATTAGAAACCTCTAGGGGTAGGTTTAAATCTAGTAGAGCTTAATCTAAGCTAGATAAAATCTTTTACAACCTAGCTAAGGCTAAGGGCCTCTTAGGGGATACCCAGTACCTACCTAAGGAGGTGTAGAAGACTTAGAGAGGTATCTATATAGTAAATAGAAAAAGAATATGGACTAATTAGCTAAGGCCTTTAGTAGTTTAGAACTCCACTAGAAACCTAACGCCTAATAGTTAGACAATTAGGTTTATAAAATAGATAACTTTTTTAAGATGCTAATAATATAAGATAATACCAAAGAGCGTACCTGTTAGATTATTAGTAAGATTAAAAATTAATCCCTAAACTAGATTGTACTAAATTAGCTTAATAAAGAGCAAATTACTATATAGCCGTAGCTGCAAACCTTTCTAAAGAAGTAGACTTAAGATCTGTATATTATATAATATAATTACACAGAACTATTCTAGAATGGGATATAGCTTAACCGCTATAATTTCCGCTAGTTTATAAACTTTATAGAAACTCGTGCTTAACTAATAAATCTAAAGCCCTTTAAAAATGAGGACGGTAGTATCTATAAAAAGAAGAAAATCGGATTTATCTAGGCTAGAATTAAGCTAGTAATTCATAATAAAATAAAGCGCGTGTGAGCCCTATTGTGGATTACTATATATACAGATTTTAAACGAGCGGTTCTAAACACTAAGGATGCGGTAAAGAACCAGACCTCTTTTAGTAAGAAGCTAGGGGGTAACTAGAAACACGGGTACTCTAGTAGTAATATAGGGCAGACCTAAACTTTAAAGAAGCCGTTCTTAAAGAGAAATCCAGAAGGGTTAAAGTTAGGGACCTTAAGTAATAGGAAAGACTCCTAGGGCCAACCTAATACCTGTCTAGCACCCTTATAAAAACACTCTAAAAAGTTAAGAGAAAACTTCTTTAAAGGCAAACCTAATTGGAAAAATAAGTAGGGCGATAACCGTACTAATAATCTAAAAAAAGAAAAGCCCTAGTTATGGACCTCTCCTAGCTGTAACTAGGGCAAGATATAGAAGGAGAGACTCTCCATATTGCTATTAAGCTAGAAATAGTACTTTCTATGGGCGAGGTACGTTAGTTCTAAGCACTATATAATAGCGGCACTGAAATCAATCTTATATAATATAATTTGGTAAAAGAGTATAAGCTTATTCTATTACTAAAGTAGCGGAAACCTATTATAGGGTTCCTAGATAAGTATTAGATTAAACTATATAGTGCCTATAAGCTTATAGTGTTAGTGGCCGACATATATAACTATACTAAGGTAGTTGGCCCGCAACCCTTTTAAGCGGCTGACTTTGTAGGCTATAACCTTATTCTTAGATATCCTTGGCTTGCAGAAGTAGATCTTAAGATACGCTTTAAAATAGGAGCCTTTAAATAGTGGAACGATAAAGAATTAAAAGGGTGTATTTTACTAATAAGCTTAAAAGACATCCTAAAAGATGTAGCTCTAGGAGAAATAGTATACGCCCTATACCTAAAGGAGTATTAGATCCAACCCCTATTCTATAGCAAGATAGGTATAAAGCCTAGCATAGGCGATAACCCTTCTATAATGGATACCCTATAGGGAACTACCGGATAGGTTGCAGAGATACTGCAGAAAGGCGGCGATCTTAAAGATCCTATAAGATACTTCCACCACCATAAGTTACTCTGGCTTAAGCAATACGCAGAGAGTATGCTATAATACCTTAAACGCTATGTTAAAGAGTTCCCTACCTTCTACTAGCTACTATATAAAACTATCTAATATATAGTGGCAACCATATATAAATAGCCACTATAGCACGTAACGCTACCTGTAAGTGTTTTAAGGGACCTCCGGGACCTACCTAATAATAATATGGAGGATAAACACAACCCTAATTTATTAAATATCCCAGTAGGCCTAAGGGACTTACTAAGGGTATTTTTAGGCAGGTGAGCAAAAGTCCTTTAGTAGAACTTAGAATACAATTATAGAAGAAGGCAAACAACCGCTAAACCTTTCTATCTATAACCTCTCTTGTAAAGAGCTTAAGATCCTATGGGAGTACCTTAATGGCTTACTGGAAAAGGGATGAATATAGCCTAGTAAGTTGCTAGTAGGCGCGCCGATCCTCTTTATCCCAAAACTAGATAGGACTATAAGGCTATATATAGACTATCGCGGTCTTAATAAGATTATAATTAAGAACCATTACCCACTACCACTAGTTAGTGAAATGCTGGATTAACTATCTAGGGTAAAGATCTTTATAAAGCTGGACCTATAAAACGCCTATTATAGGCTCCATATTAAAGAAGGGGATAAGTAGAAGACCGCTTCTAAAACCTAATACGGCCACTTTAAGTATATAGTAATACCTTTTAGGCTAGCCAATGCGCCTATAACATTTTAATTGTATATTTATAGAGCCTTAGGGGGACTAGTTAACTGTATATATATTATTTACCTAGATAACATTCTAATCTACTTAGAAAATAAGGATTAGTATAAATAACACGTCCGCAAAGTACTAAAACGCTTAGATGATTAGGGCCTCTACACTAAGGCGTTAAAGTATATCTTTAATATTAAGCAGGTTGAGTTTCTGGGTTATATTATAACGCCTATAGGTGTAGTTATGGACCTAGTATAAGTATAGACAATCTAAGAGTGGCCAGAGCTAGAGAGCTATTAGGATGTTTAAGTATTTCTAGGCTTTGCCAATTTCTATAGGCGCTTTATCTATAACTACTTAGACGTCACTTAATACCTATCTAACTATATTATTAAAGCTTCCTAAGACCTAGCCTAAGAAGCAAAAAGCTTAAAGGCGGGAAGGAAGAAAACTAAAAAGAGATTAACTAAATAGTATAAACTATAGATATGGCCCAGAAAGGTCCAGGAAGCCTTTTAGGAACTACATATAAAGTTTATAAAAGCTCTACTATTACGGCATTTTAACCTAGATTAGCTACTAATAATAGTTACTAATATATTAAATTTTGCCTTTACTGGTATCCTACTGCAACCTAATAGGTATTTAGACACTACCTAGCTCTACTAAAAACCAGTAGCATTCTATAGTAGAAAATTCCAGGGACCTAAAGTTAGGTATTATACCCATAACAAGGAACTGCTTGCTATAGTTAACTGCTTTAAATAGTAGCGACACTACCTTAAGCACGCAAGCCATACCACTTATATACTTTTGGATTATTATAATCTACGCTACTTTATAACTACAAAGGAGCTTATACCTTAACAAGCTAGATAGGCAGAGGAGCTTATATAATTTAACTTTAAGATCAAATATAAGCTAGGGGAAAATAACCCTACTAATAGACTATTATAACGGCCAAACTATACCAAAGGCTTTAAAACGGGAGAAGGAAAATAGATAATAGATATCTTACTCCCTATATTATAGAACAAGCTCTAGGTATAGGATACTTAAGCACCCACAGCTCTATATACTAAGTCTTAGGCGGTGTAAACCCTATTAGTCTCTACTAACGTTCCAGCTAGTACCCAGTCCGTTACTAATAAGGGTCCAAAAATACCTAGATAGGATATCCCTAACACAAGTTTAGAACCTAGTAATATACTACCCTTAATTACTAAGCTATCCCCTTAAACTAAAAGTAAAGCTATAGAGTAATCGGAACCTAAAGCCCTATAATAACTAAAAGACTTTAACCTCGTAGCGGCCTTCCTAACGCACGCGCACTAAGAAGTTGCAAGATCTATAGTACTATCTAGTCTCGTACTTAGAGTAGTATAAGGCAAAACAGCTTTTACCCAGGAACTATCTAAAAGGTTAATAGATCTCATCTATAAGGTGCAATGGAGGGACGCCTCCTATACCATCTTTAATACAGAAGTAGACCGGAAACGTAATGGAAAGGAAGCTAAAAGGCGCTAAAATTAGGAACTAGACCTAATAGGCCTACTGCGTAGAAATGGCAAGGTTTGGGTACTATAAAAAGCAAATTTACAACAGAAGATCCTTATAAGGAATTACAATAATCCTTTAGGCGGCCACTATGGTCAAGTTAAGACAGTGGAATTACTTTAATACAAATACTACTGGCTAAAGCTTAAGCAGGAAGCAAAGGAGTACATTAGTTACTATAAGAAGTGTTAAGTATATAAAATCTAAAGGTATAAGCTATAGGGTTTACTTAAATCAGTTCCCCCCGCTAGTAAGCTATAGCAACATTACGCTATAGACTTTATTACGGATCTCCCGCCCTTAAAAGATAGGTAAAAATAAATATATAATTTGGTCCTAGTACTTATTAATAGGTTTTTAAAGTACGTCTAATACCTTCCTATTAATAAGATAATTAACGCACAAGCGCTTATAAACCTAATTAAGGAGAAATGCTTTCTTAAAGTAGATTAACCACACTTTATTATTACTAATAGGGGCAGCGTCTTTATAAGCCAGTACTAGTTAGATCTATGCTTTCATTTAAAAATAGACTACTATTATAGTATGGCTTTCCATCCGTAGATAGATAGGCAAACGGAACGCCAGAATTAGGAACTGGAGTTATATTTGCAAATATATTTAAACTACTAGTAAGATAATTAATGCGAGCTACTTCCATACACAGAGTACGCTTATAACTTAAAACAATATATATTGTATTAGTTTGCACTAATCCAGATTACCTATAGCGTCCGACTATTAGGATTTAATAGTATACCCAACAATTACTAGCTAAGGCCGCATGATTAATTATAGGATCCTACTAGGAAGTTTAAGGATATCCACCAGAGAGTATAAGGATACCTTAAGGAATAGGAGGAGTAACAAAAGTATATAAAGCAGAGCCTATAAGATACGCAAGAGCAATAGAGACTTTAGTACAACCACAAACACCAAAACAAGTATTTTAGCGTAGGTAATAAGGTTCTATTATATTTAACAAATATTAAGACCTATTAACTATTAAAGAAGCTTAATATAAGATACCTAGGTCCCTTCTAAATTAAGAAATAAATTGGTAAGCTAGCCTACTGTCTCCAGCTACCCCTATTTATGGCCTATATACATCTAGTATTTTATATAAATCTACTAGAGCCATAGCACAGACTATTACTAGAAAAGAACTTCTATCTAGGCTTAATTTAATACCTTAAAGTGGTAGGCAAGTGGTATAAGGTTAAAGCTATACTATACTATAAGTTTATTAAGAACAAGCTTTAATATAAAGTTAAATAGCTAGACTGGCCCGCTAAGGACTCTATATAGAAACCAGAGGATCACCTTAATTATTATAAAGATATTCTAAAAGAATATTAGGACTAAGGTCTATAATCTATAAATTGCAGAAAGCGCTCTAATACTATAGTATTATCACAACCTATAAAGAAAGCTCGCGGTAGGCTAAGAGAGGCCCTAAAGAGTAAATAGGTTAAATTGGATATAGAATAGACAAGCTCTAAAAACCATAAGGATTAATTAGGGCTACAGCCTAAGGTAGGACAGGTCCTTAGCCTTTTCATATATATAGCATAGAATTAATAGGGTATTTTGCTAGAATTGCATTTTTATTTATTAGTCTATATTAGGAATAGTGTTCTTATACCTTTCTAAATACTTTATAAGGCCTTCCCAATTGCTACTATATATAAGAATTAATCCTAAATACCTAAATTAAAAGCTACTATGCCTTATCCCTAGGTACAGGATTAGTATCTATTAGCCTACCAAGTAATGGCTAATGGGAATAAGATCTAGATCTAGATCCCTTAGTAGGAGTATAAGTAGGTATAAAAATAGGGGTAGGCCGATAAGGTATAGATAGAGCAGAGATCCTTAAACGCTTAATACTAATATTAGGCCCAAACCAGTACTAATAAAGTTCTTAAGGCGTAAGCTTATAGTTAATAAAAACACGCTTAAGCCTAGAATAAATAGAGATATTGGCTGGCTAGTAAAGACTAAAACTACTAAAACCTTGCTACGGCAATTATTAGTTACCTATTTACTAGGTACCTAAAGGGTAACCTACCTAATACCGCATTATATTGTGCTCTTTTAAAACTTAACGTATATACATAAACTCCTTTTTATAGTAAACGGCAACCTTTTTTTTATTACCCCTATCCTTTACCCTATTCTTAGTATACTAACCTTGCTTTCTTATTAGGCGTTATTAGCTAGCTTACTAGGAATTATAGGCGGTGTAGATAGCTGTGGCATAGTCTTAAATTTAATCTAGATATTTAGTGTTAGCGCTAGAATAAGAGAGAGCCTGGGTAATATAGTAGTTAAGGATATTAAAGGATTATTGCCACTTAGGCCTAGGCTATATTAAAGCCTAAAGTTAGCAATGGAAACCTATTAAGGATAGGAAAGCTTACCTTAATATAACTACCGCTCTTAGTACGCATGCATCAATTATAAGGACTGAAGGTATTGGACCTTACGCAGTAGGTCTTGTTATAAGTATCCAAAATCTTCTTATTAGACTTCTGGTTTTTTAAGGACGTATATACAAAGTCATTTAGGTAGGACCAGCACCAGTTATAGGTTAGCGGAGGTTGGGGTTCTATATACAGTAGTAGGGCTAGAATACGCTGTGGAATTAGATTAGAAGAGCAGTTAGTAAAAGAATAAAGAGGTATATTAAATTAATAATAGAAAAAAAGAAAATCTTAATAATATATTAAAGATACGTCTAAATTTAGATGAAGGGCGATAATGGGAAGTAAGGTATTAAAGAAAAGGAGCAGCTTAATAAGCAAGGTGTCTCTATACTTTACCTCCCAATACCCTTCCGGTAAATAGCTGCAACCTTACCAATATAACTCCGTTATAATAGCGTAATTTAGAAGGAAGGAAACACGCGTATAAGCTATTTAGTTATTACTTCCTTACAAAAACTAATTACGCGGCTGGGGAAGGCAATTAAGACGTTAATTACAGATGTATATAGGTAAAATTATACCTAAACGATACTACGGTATTAAAGAATAACGTTATAGACGTTTTTAACAAATTGTATAATAGCTAGAGGCGCTATTGCGAAGTATCCCTTCTGTTTACTAGGTAGTAAAGCTACGCTAAATATATAGCACAGAACTAATAAGAAAGGATTATAGATTAATATCTTAAAAGTTAAAGATAATAGCAAGCTAAGGCTCTATATATTAAATCCTATACTAAAAGGTCCTATGGAACCATATTAGGAATACTAAATTATTTATAACACTCGCGATTAATTATAGACCGGCATAAAGGCTTAGAAGTAGAGTTGTATAAAAATCCTTAGGTTAGCCTAGGTAGTTACTAGCACGTTTTTAGTAGGCTTCTAAGGGGTCTCCTAGTAATCCTTACGTCTTTTCTCTAGTTATGTTTTTTCCTTATTAAGGTTTTTAGGAGTTTAAAGCAGGGGTTAGATAGATAGATAATATATAGTGGCATACTAATATCTCCCTAATATCTCTCTAAACCCCTTCTAGAACGAGCCCTTATAATCTCCCTACTGCAAAGTAATGGCGATTAGGGGCCAACTATAAGAAGGGGGGGGGGCAATATAAGGGATATTATTGTGGACACCTTGGGTTGCCTTTAGGATAACCTCCGGACGCCCCTCGGATAGTCGCCGGTTACGTGCCAGAGGTACATGCCCGTAGTATATAGTCTCTACAATCCCAGAGGCCTTACCTCCTTAAGGATTCGTCTCTCTTACCAATCTATCCTGTTCCACAATCGTGTCCTTATAGCCCCCTGTCTACAAAGTCCCCTTACAATTAGCCAGTTTTTACTAATACTCTATTTTAGTGTAAGAGTGTTAATAGGAAATTTAGCTGTCGTAAGTTAATACAGTTCTGCTTACTTATATAGATACTCTATCTTTAACCTATAGAGTTTTCGGCTACTCTCGCATTTCTAGAGACTAATGTAAGGGATATTTTATCCCTTACTTGGGTGCACGCCCGGGGGCTCTTAGGAGCTGCCAAGGCTAGCCTTTGGCTAGCCCTTGGCACCTCCTTATAAGCTTTTTGGGCCTACAGCCCTTTCCCTCCTCATCGGTTCGTCTCTGTACGAGGTATTACCATACCTACTCTTTACCATATCGTCCTCTTCTATCGACTCTCCTTGTAACTTATGCTCGGCTTGCCTGCTCCCTACCGTACACCTGGGCAATAGCCTTACAACTAAGGCCGCTACTTCTTTTTAAGCTGTTTAGCTATGTCTTTTAGACGGTGTTTTATCTTTGCTATATTAGTAAGGATAATTCTTCGGCGTAGAGGATGATCTAACTTTATATCTTAGGCTAGAATACGGCTGTGGGATTCGAAGCCATTGTAGCTTAGCACCTAGGTACAAGAGCGGCTGGTAAGCAAGCGCTGTTGCACTAGGGTGCAAAGGACTGTTATAAAGCGGACCCGTTTTGTATCTGGAGGTAAGGGTATAATATTGGATTTATTTTATCATCATTTATATCGTGCATGCAACGAAAGTAGTAGGGCAATTAGCAGCGCCTTTTGTATCTGGATGCAAAGGACTACTGCAAAGCGGACCGGCTTGGTTTCATACCTGGGTGCAAGCCAACCCCATAGCCAAGGCAAGTGTTTGAAGCATAATATAGCTAAAATGTTAAAATCAGATTTCTAAAATCACAAAATTTAGGCACGCGCATCTGGGAGCTCTGAAAATCCAGCTAGAATTACATTGCCTCTAATTAGCGTCTGTAAATAATTATGAATTCGTATTACAGAGGATGACGCAAAATTAAATCCCCGTTTCCTCTTTGGGAAAAGCGTCGTTTTAACGCTAAGACCCCACTAAAAATACTAACTTTTTGACTTTAAGCTTGCAAAAAGTAACTCTATACCGACTTTTTAATAGAATCTATTTACTTAATCACTTGCAAAGTCCTTTACATACCTTCTACTTTTTTTTCTATTAATTTTAGAGCCTAAAATGCCTCGCTACGGCCTTATAACGAGGGCGCAGGCCGTAGTAATAAAGGCTTAAGGAATAACCCTTAAGGTTATTACTTACGTTACTAGAATTAGCGCTAGACATATCGGCAACCTAATAAAAAAGGCAGTAGAGAATGGTTGGCGTGTAGATTAGGTCTTCCTTAATAACTACCTTAAGAATAAGCCTAGCCTAGAGCGTAAGAAAACTATTACCACTAATCTTAAGTAAAAAGTCATTAACGCCGTTATATGCGATATTTATGTATAAAAAAAAGTACTAAAATAATTACTCGCGAAATAGACCTCTCTATATCGTCCGTTTAAATTATACTCTAAAAGTACGGCTTCTATAAGATAAAGCTAATAAGTAAGCCTAGATTAACTGTAGCTATAAGGAATAAATAATATAGATTTACATTAGCCCTACTGCTACTAGACGTTAGAAGATTAAAAGGCTGCAATTTAGTTAGATAAGACAAGTATTGTTTTAGGCTACTATTAAGGGGGCTACTAGGTATAGCGACGACCGCACAAGGCCTACGTACGTAGCTGCGTAGAAGGGTTACTTTAAGTTTATATTTTAAGGTTGTTTTATATACGACTTTAAAGGCCCTTACTATATTTAGAAGCCTGATATACTATTAATTAGATAATTAGAAAAGAAGACTTTTGGAGCTCTTGCTGCACCCGGCCTAAAAAGACCAAACCAACTAAAAGAACCCTGAAAAACACCCTGATAATCCCCTGAGATGCATGCATTATAGGGGAGGCACAGGTGGAACGACGGTGGTACGCAGTCGCGTGCGACCGCCAGACCCATACCCAACAATGGCCCCCCATAACAACAACAAGGACGGGCGAATACCACACTAGAAAGTGGAAATACCCCGATTAAGAAGGCATCTGATAAAATATAAAGCCTATTGGACGCGTCTAGTATCTGGAACTGTGGGGGAGCATCTGTTAGCTATTACGAACTAATGTAGCTAGCAGAATGGCTCCAGTCTAGCGAACCTTAGGCGCCCCTCTAGTAAACCCTTAATTAAATCCTCTAACGGCTAAACAAAATCGAAGATAAATAAAACCCCCCCCTATAGGCGAACCGCACCTGGGCCGCCGTAGCTGTGCTCCCATAGCACAGGGAACCTACCCCCCTAAAAACAATAACCGGGTATATAATCACAATACGACCAAATACAGAAAAGGCAGAGGAACTTAGGGGACAATCAGAAACAGAAGTTCTTATGGAGATTTGTAAGGAGGTCCACGACGCCGTCGCAGTCCGACACCTTAGGAGTGGAGACATTAGAGTCACCCTAAAGGACCAATAGGCAAAGGAACGGGCCGTAAGGGCAGGGGATAGGCTAGGAGAGCGTATTGGCATAAAAGTGCTTCGTGAAGATTACCTAGTTGAAGTCCTGTCGGTTCCCATAAGCCTTAGGGTAGAAAGGGGACGCCAGGCGGATAATACAGCAACTATATAGGAGATAGTAAAACAAACGGAACGCCTTATACCAGGACTCGTAATTACCCGGATCTAATGGCTTTGACAGGAAAATACAAACTAAGCATACAATGAGAACAATGAGAGGATATAAGGGGCGCTAGAGACTTGCTAGGGAGACGACAGATGAACGCATGGCTCCCTTATTGTTAGCGTACATATACTAGGAATGCAAAAACTCCTTATCTAAAAAGGAATAATTATAAATGGCCTTATATACAACACAAGGCTCTATAACCACAGACTACGCCTGGAACGATGTTATTGCTGTGTATAATGGGGACACACCCAATCCACATGCGCAGTACAGGTATGCTGCGGCTACTGTGCAGGCCCCTATGATATAAGACAATGTACAAATTAAGACCAAATAAAATGCGCGAACTGTTACCGAAGCACACATAAGGCGTGGGAGAGAGAAGACTGCATTAAATATAGGAGACGGAAGGAAAGGGCTTAATAGCTGTGGGAATAACTGCACGCTAGGTTATACAAATGGAAACAACAGGCGATAAGCTAGGGGGACGCAGGTGTCTTCCTAGCGTTTCCTACCTTTAATACTGGGGGGCTAAGCCAGCCATCCCAAGCCTTAACGGGCTAAAAGCGACGCTGCGCGACATTACCAGACTGAACAGGGACATAAGGGACATATGGGACACAAGGGAGAGGACGCCCAGTAGGAAGACCCCTATGGACGGCTACGGCAAGTTTAAGGCCGGGATAATTAAGAATTAGATTTAACGCGGTAAACACAACACATATAGCTGGCTTATAAGGGGCATATAGCTAACTGGTGAGAACGGGGGAAGAACTGGAGGCAATAACAGACTTAGATTTAGAAAGGCTAGTAGGAACATAAGATACAGGAATGGAAAGCTCTATATAAAATGAGTAATGGCCAGGGAGTAAACACAGGAGACGGAAGTTCTGAATATTTTAGAGAAAGTGGAAACGGAAGAAGCGAGGAGCGAAGGAGAGGCGAAGGACCCCTGCTGGGGGTCCGCCACTTGACCATTATATAGTATAACTGCGGCAATACGAACCACCGTCTAGCAAGGCCCCTACTAGACAGTCTAGACCTAGAGAAACACCATATTCTTGCTATATAAGAGCCGTACTATAATACCTACACACAATTGATATACTGCCCCCGAGGATTCTAGCTCCTGTATGAACCAAAAGCAGCCATATGCGTATGCTTTATGATTAGCAAAAATATTAGCCTTGCCTTATGGTCATGGCAGGCAGTTAACCCAGATATTGCAGTTATAACCATCCAGACATATAGGGGACTAGTATAAATTATTAATGTCTATAACCCTAGGGTCGAAGGGGTAGTATAGACAGAGAATATTATATCTGTAATAAGCTTGCTAGAAACTGAACACGCGGAGTCTATTCTACTAGGAGATATGAACCTCCACCACCTACGGTGGGGGGGCATCCATGTTGCTGCTGATTGATAGGTAGAGTGCCTACTAAGAGCTATAGATAACGGGGGCCTTAAGCTAGCTACCCCCCCAGGTGCAATTATATGGCAACGGGGCACTGCTAAAAGTATAATTGACCTTATGATTATGGACGAAAACCTATACCAGAGACTCGAAAGGTGCTCCCCTAAAGAAGAATAGGCACTTACCTTAGACTATATCCCTATCTAGATACAACTAGATCTGGACATTAAGGCGCAACCAAATGGCAAAAGATACGCAATAAGGAAGCTTAACGTAGATAGCTTCCTTAATATAATTGAATAACAACTCTAAGACCTAGAAGAAATCCACCTAATACTAAACGAGCGAGGCTTATTGGCTACCCCCGAGGAAATTGATTAAAGACTAGAAAGGATCTAGGCAGCAATTAAAAGTGGGCTGAAAGAGCACTGCCTGGTTTTAAAACCAGGCCCCTACGCGCGACACGCATGGTCCGCATAGTGCGCGGCCCTTGTAGCCGGCTAACGACGAGCAAGGAGGAAATATATAAGCAGCCACGATTCTGAGGACGAGAGATAATATAAAGACACAAGAAACTAGCTAAAGAATACCCTAAGAAAAGAAGTAAGGAATAACTGGAGACGGTTTATAAACGAACATACTACTAACCTGAGTCTCCCCTATAATAAGGGCCTTTGGACCATAGCGAAATGGGTAAAGAAAAAGGCGGGACGCCTAGTAGAAGATCCACACCTACTACCCCTACAAAGAGCAGGCGAACCACAGGCCACAAGCAATAATGATGAGAAGGCAAAGATCCTTATAGAAAGATTTTTCCCTTAACCGGCTCCAGTAGACCTTAGCGATATTACTAGTGAAACACCGGTGACTTGCCTGAGGGTCGACAGCGACATGATAACTGAAGAAATGGCTAGAACCATTAGCCGCCTCTTAAATAATATAGTACTAGGACTAGATGGGATCCCAAACGAAGCCCTAAAGACCTGTGGACCACTTATAGCACCTTGGCTTGCAGACGTAGCCAGAGCATGCTTTGCAATAGGCTACTACCCGCGACTTGGAAGATCCATGACGACGGTCGTCTTATGAAAAGAAGGTAAAGCAGACTACTTAATCCTAGGAAGCTACCGCCCTATTGCCTTAGAAAACACCCTAAGCAAGATCTTAGAAAAGGTTATAGCGGACCGCATAGCAGACACGGCAGAGGAACACGCCCTACTACTATAAAGCCAAATGGGGGCAAGAAAGAATCGCTTAACGCTATTAGCACTTACACTACTCGCTGCTACCATTAAAACTGCATGGGCTATGCGAAAGGACTTTGTAGTATTAATGCTTAGCCTAGATATTAGCGGCGCCTATGATAATGTACCCCATGAGCGTCTCCTATACATCCTTAGGGTAAAGGGCTTCCCAGAATGGATTATTCAGTTTGTTTAAGGATTTATAGGCTAGAAAGAAACGTTACTGGTCTTTAGCGGATACTAGAGCCCCCCTATTGTAGTCGTAATAGGAATACCATAAGGATCACCTCTGTCGCCTATACTCTTCCTCTTCTTTGTAAGTAACCTGCTTAATACCTTCAAGGAAGGGGCGACCTAGGGGATAGGCTTCGTTGATGATACAAACCTAATTACATATGGGCCAACAGCCGCAGAGAACTGCAGGACACTAGAGAAAGCCCACGACACCTATATAGAATGGGCAAGACGATATGGAGTCCAATTCTTACTAGAGAAATACCAGCTAATCTATTTTATAAGAAAACGTAACTAATCTGCAGATCTTTAGCATACAATCTATATTTAAGGCTTTGGGGGTTAACCGGTTCAAGGCCTAAGGGTATTGGGAGTGTGGGTAGATAGTAAGCTCCGGTGGAGCGCATATGCGGCGCAAGCGGCCCGTAAGGGCCAAGCATAGTATATTGCCATGTCCAGGATCGTTAATTCTATATGGGGTCCATGCTTCCAGAGGTCACGCCTACTATATATAGCAGTTGTCTGGCTAACCATGACGTATGGATCTAGCATTTGGGCCACTGGAGAAACTAAGAAAGGCCCCCCTAAATTACTCCTTAAACCACTCCAAAAGGTCCAAACAGCCTGCCTTAGGAGTATAACAGGCGGGTATAAGCGAACGGCCATAGTACTGCTTGAGAAGGAAGCCAATATTCCCCCCCTATAACTATATATTGAAGCCGATGTAATGTAAAGGGTGTAAAAGGAACGCAACTCTAACGTTATAAAGTATATTAAGACACGCCTAAATAAACTATGGAGGGACCCTAGGGTGCCCTGTAGGAGAAGGAACCAACAACCCTAAAGTAGGGAAGATATATTAGGAAAACAGGTGGAGAAAGCAGAAGAAGAATGGTGCGGCGCTAGGGCCCAGGCCCATATAGAGGAGGAAGGGAGACGCGTAAGAGGCCAGCAAAGACAACAGTAAGGGAGAGAAAGGAGCCAAAGTAGAGCACAAAAGAGTACTGGAAAACTATCTACCGCAACATAATACTGGTTGGACCGACGCTGGAGAGACGAATGGGAGTCGAAGGTACAGAGGCAGACTTAGGCAAGGGGAACCTAAGCCGTAGCATGGGTAACGCTATGGGGGGTAAATACCTAAGGGCTCTGAGAGGGCCTAACAAAGGCAGAAAATACAATGGCAACACTCTTAAGGACAGGAATAATAGGACTAAAAGATTGGCTTTACTGGGTGGGTGTCCTAGTGGGTAGCCTGAGGTGCGAATGTGGCTGGCTAAGATAGACACCAAAACATGTAATACTGTTATGCCCCTTACGCACTGGCCGAGAAGCAATGCTCTTAGCAGCTGGTATAGAAAACTATAATACACTGCTCTTAACATAGAAAGGCCTTAAGGCGGCTACCCGGTGGCTTATTGGCTAAAATGTGCTAGACCAGTTCCGGGTTGCAAAGGAAATAGTAATGGAAAGTAAAGGGGCGAGTAATAGGCGCCCCCTAATAACTCTACAGGAGTAGAGTATAGTGTGTGATACTAGCGCGTCCGTAGGTTTGTTACGGCAGCAGTGGTTCCCA